>VMHT01167978.1_pt1 | contig 10964 bp, 6 predicted proteins | sample 4693611 | NCBI WGS metagenome assembly VMHT01 (sample SAMN12280063, study PRJNA550983) | marine metagenome | isolation source: seawater sampled from same location over 5 years 0.02-0.2 micron viral filtrate | place: USA: collected off the coast of southern California halfway between the port... ... | reverse complement strand
ACCACGAAACGCATGTATAACTTGCCCATCTATAGTTGAGTTTAATCTTGCTTGTATTTCTGCATCTGAAGATGTTCCTGTAGGATTTACAGCATTTAGAGATAGAAGAATAGTATCTGTATCGGCATCATATTGTGCTTCAGTTTTTTCTTGTCTAGTTTTTGTAGGGTCAAATACTACTTCACCTGTTTGACCTGCTACTAAATTTTCTGAAGATAGTATGTCATTACTAACAATGACTCCTGTTTCTGCAAGTCCTAATTTATTTAATCTTTTCTTTAACTCTTTAGCAAACTTATTAGTTCTGCCTTCTTCTACAACTTCATTAAAGTTTAATATTTTTGGTTCTATTTCAGCAGGTGGTAATACTTTTTCTTGTCGCACACGCTCAGATTCTATTAACTGGTTAATAGTTTCTTCTGGTAAAATATTTTCTTGACGCAGCCTAGCTCCAAATTCATCTGGTGTTTCTCCAAATGCTTCTGCTTTTCTAGCTATATCAAACTCAAAGTTATCTCTAATTCTTAATATTCTAGGATTATCTTTATTAGGTCTTTCGGCTCTACCACTTGTTCTTAAGTCAGAACCAAAGGTAGCAACTTGCTCATCTAAGATTCCTTCATTAAGTCCTATTTCTATGTCTAAAGTATTAGTAAGTCCATAAATATCTTTATAATATTTTGATTGTCTACCTGTAAATCTATCTTTTAAATATGTTGCAATGTCATCATATGTAAAAGTTTGTTTACCTACACCACCTACAAAGTCAGCCATATCTTGTGCTGTGTATTCTCTAATTCTAAAATCAGGTAAAGGTGTTAATGAATTAAATTTAGGTAGTGAATGTATTCTTGCTAATAATAATTCTCTTTGACCACGACTCATTCCTTTGAATGAGCTTGAGCCAGTAAGCATTTCATTGAATCTACTAAAAGCTACGCTATCAATATCTAAATCTATATTTTTAGAACCAGCTAATTCTTTTAAATATTTTAATGAAATATCTAATTGTTCTTTGTCTGCACGAATAGAAGGCTCACCTCTTTTTTCAGATTCTGTAAATACAGTTTTTGACATATCAGCATTTAGGTCATTTAATGCTTTAGCAGATAAAAACTTCTTAGCTTCTGCCATAGAGTAAGTTGTTTTGAATGGTAACTTACGAGTATTCTCTACATAATTTTTTATATCTATTAAATCATCTTGATTGCCAGATGTATCTATTCTTTTCTTTTTCTTTGCTCCTTTATATTTAGGGTCAAAGTTAAGAAGTGTTTGTAAATTAACTTGTGTATTGTTTGGGTCAAGAACAGTTGCACCAATATCTTGAGCTGTTGCACTTTCGCTTAAGCCCATGCTATATAAATCATTGTCTAATCTAGACTTTAACTTATCTCTTTGGTATTGGTTTTGTTGTTTGTCTCTAAGAACTAGAGCTTCTGTTTCGGTGGGTGCTGATGCAATAACAGGATTTTCTGTTGCTTGTGTATCAATAACTCCATAAGAGCCATCAGCAAGTTGTACGATTTCTAATTGTGGTTCTGCTCCTGAAACTCCAGGCACAGGTATATCTGGTTTGGCTACTGATATAGGTTGTTGATATTCGGTTACTTCTCCTTGGTCTAAAGCTCTTTCAAACTTACCTTGCTCTTGTAAATAGAGTTTATTTTCTCTAGCTTTAGCTTCTCTGTCTCTGTGATAGGCATTACGATATGAACGCTTGCCACCCATAGCACTAAGAAGCACATTAGCACTACCACCAATGATACCGCCAATAGTAAACTCATCAAACCAACTTTCTCCTATTGGTAACTCATCACTATATAAACCTCTAGCAGTTAAATCTTGTGCAAGACTTGCTAGTAATTCTTGACTACCTTCAGTCACAGCACCAGTACCAAATTGTTTTAATGAATTAACTATGCTCTCTCTAGTAGTAGGATTTTTTAAAGCAGACTTAGGTACATTTTGTAAGAATCTAGCAATAGGTAATACTTCTGTAGCACCTATAGCTCCACCAAATAGTTCAGCAAATACTTCAGCTACTGGTCCAACATCTTCACCCATTTCTCTAGCCATTGACATTCTATCAACCTGTCCAGAGACACCTACAGGAATAGCCAAAGACATAGGAATACCATATGTTCCTACAGTTGGACTTACAATTCCTCTACTAGCTAATGCTCTACCAGCTAAACCAGCACCTAAAAAAGGTATAAATGACCCAGCACCTTCTGCTAAAGCAGTACCATATGTATCTTTAAACTTTGGGTCTGAAGCAAAAGGAGAATCTGTTCTAAGATAGTCTTGGTACTCTTGCAAATCTTCAACTAATTCGCTGTCATTGCCCATATCAAATAAAGCAGCTAAACCTAGAAGTTCTCTTGTTGCTATTCCTATAGTACCTCTACCTACTGATTTAACTTTATCAGCAGCACTTTCTAAAAAAGTAGATTGATTTATATCAACACCATAAGCAGCTTTAATGTCTTCTGCTATTTGTGCTCTTTTGTCAGGGTCTAAATTATCTGGAACATTTAAAGTTTGACCATTTTCTAATTGATATTGAGGCATTATTTATCCTTTAGGTAACAGATATTCCACTTTCTCGTAATCTTCTTTGCCTTTCTTCTTCTTTATCTACTGAGGCATAACCTTGTATTTTTGCTAACTGTGCACTTAAAGAATTTATATATTCTTGCACTTGTGTTATTTGTGCAACACTTTGTTCACTACCATCATTTTGTTCAATTAATGTTTTAAGATATTTTGCATAAGTATCTATTTCTGTTCTCAATTGTTTAGCAGGCATCATTGCTGTTTCAGCTTGAATCTTACCTGTTTGTGCTTGATAGTATTGTTGTTGTGCTTCAGATAAATCTTGTGTTGCATCTCTAGTTTGTATGTTACTAGCTAGACCAGCAATACCTTTACCCATTTCAGTTAAGTTTCTAGAGCCTAATATAACTCCACCTAGTTGTGCTATATCAAGACCAGCCTTTCTTCTTTCTGCTTTGCCTCTAGCATCCTTAGCATTTACAAAATCTGTAAGCGATACGATTCTAGCATCTTCATCTCTAGCAGCTTGTATCTTAGCTAATCTTTCTCCTTCTGCTTCGGCTGCTAATCTTAAGTTTCTTTGTTCTTCTGTTTCAGGTGCTTCGCCTTGATTTGTTAAACCTAATGGAGATTCTGGGTCTATTAAAGCATATGTTGAACCTGCTGCAAGAGTACCTGCTCCTAACTTAACAGGTAAATCTCTCCTTACTGCTTTTTGACCAAGGTCTCTTACCATTTGTGGGTTATATGGTACTGTAGCTGGTACACCACCTTTTCTAGCCAATTCATTTTGACCAGCTTTTAAAAACTTATTTGCCCTACGAGCTTGATTCATTTTGCTTAATGCACTAATACCTCTACCACCTAATGCTAATAATTTAGTAACTCCTGCTGCAATCCTTGCTCCTGGTGCAGGTGTAACTAAAAGAGCTAATGCCAAAGCATCTAAGCCAAGTATTGCTTTTTGTCCTGCACTTAAACCTTCAGACTTTTCTACTATTTCTGCTCTATCACTTTCAGATAAAGATTCTATTGGAATAGTGTCACTTGAATTTGTTTTTGAAAATGGTCCACCAAGTTCAATTGGATTATTTACCATTTGATTTAATCCTTGTGATGAGTTTGGTTTAACACTATAACCACCACCATATCCAGAACTAAAACTTCCTGGACCAAAACCTGATTCACCAAATGCACTATATCCACCACCATAATATCCAGTTCTGCCACCACTTGCTGCCATTTGCATAGGAGCAGAGGCAGGCATACCACTAGACTCTGGTGAGAAAACATCAGTTGGAGCTGACCCAGATGGCATACCTGCTTGCAAACCTTTAGGTTGAATAAACTCATTAACAACTTCTTCAGCTACTGTAGTAGTAGGCTGTTGTTTCATTGCTGCATAAGCTTTTTCATTCTTTGTTCTTCTTTGTATTTCTGATATAACCAAATATTGTGGATAACGAGAGTCAGGGTTTTGTGACATTTCAGCCAATTGCTGTTTAGGCACATACTCTAGTTCATTTGCTATTTGTACTAAATTCATATTAGCCTCCCATTCCTCTGTATAGACCTAGACCACTTAGTCCTGCACCTACTGCAGTTTGAAATAATCCTGGTTGTTGTTGATATGTGCTTCTCATAGCTGTTGGTGTTACTGGCACACCTCTTAATAGACCACCAAAGTCACTAAGTTGTTGTTTAGCATAGTTTTGTTGTCGTAAGAAATCTTCATAACCCATATCTAAACTTGCTTGTTGTAAAGCACGCTGTTGTGAGCCGATACCTTGAAGTGCTTGTATTCTAGAAAGTGCATCTGCTTGTTGTGCACTTCCTAATCCTTGTAAGCCTTCTGCAGCAGCTAAGTTATAACGACTAGATAAATCAAATCCGCTTTGTCTAAACTTCTCTTGAGCTTGTCTAGCTGCCTCATTTTGTTGTGACGCTGTTAAACCAAGCCTAGCTGCTTGTTGTCTTGCAGCTTCACCTGCTTGATAAGCTTGTATTCCTTGTGCACCCTGCTGTTGCAATGCTGATTGCTGTGCTCTAAAAGCATCTAATCCTTGTGCACCTTGTTGTTGTAAGGCTTGCTGTTGCATTTGGAATCCAGACTGACTAAATTTTTCTTGAGCTTGTTTAGCTGCTTCTTCTTGTTGCTGTGCATTTAATCCTAACTCAGCAGCTCTTTGTCTTGCTGATTCACCAGCACCATATGCTGCTTGAGCAAACGATTCTTTTTGTTGTCTTGATTGTTCAGCTTGTTGAAATGCTGCTTGAGACAATTGTTCTTGTGTCTGTCTTGCACCCTCACCTACACCAAATCTTTCTAATCCTAATTTAGCTGCTTGTTGTTTAGCTGCTTCTTCAGCACCGAATCTTTGTAATCCAAATTGAGCTGCACCTAATCCGCCAGCTCTTTCTCTTTCAAGTTGTTGTTGTGCAGATTCAAATGCTGCTTGACTACCTCTAGCTTGTATATCACCTAGTTGTTGACCAAGATTACGCTCTCTTTCTGATTGCATAATAGCTTCACGATAACCGCCTAATCCACCTGATTGAGTAGCTGCATCTTGTATGCTTTTACCTGATATTTCAGATTGTCTTCTAGCTTCACGCTTTTCTATATCAGTAACATTTTGTTGATATGGAGACATAAACCTTTGTAAGTTTTCTTCATAGCCTAGAGGTGTATAGGCATCACCCATAGAACCTGCTTGATATGTAGACTGTCTTATAGTTGGGTCATAGCCTGATGTAATATCTCTTGCTTGATATCCTGGACTAAACTGTCCTGCTTGATATTGTGGAGAAAACTCACCAGCTTGATATGTTGGTCCTACTTGACCAGCTTGATAAGTAGCACCCATTTCTCGTGGTTGATAGCCTGCTTGTGCTTGACCAGCAGTATATTCTCCGCCAATAGTACCTTGCATATTAAGTCTACTTTGTGCATCTGTATAAGCTTGTGGAGTTCCAGAGGTAGCAAAACCTCTAGTCATTGCCTGTGATGTTAATTCATCAGGAGAAAAATAAGCTAGTCTTTGACCTCCATATGGGTCATAGCCTTGAAGACTTTCTGCTTCACCTCTTTGTAGCAGTCGCTTAAAATACGGCTCTACATAATCTGGTAAATCAGTATTAGTTACAGTTGTTTCTGTTGGTGCGGAACTACCGCCTCCTTTATAATATCTCATTCTTCTGCATCCTTAAAATTATATTCATAAAAAGTAGCTGGCTTCTTCCAGCCTTTTCTATTCTTTACCCAATTCCATTGTCCATGTCTACCCATGCCTTCAATGCCATCACATTCTGTTTCTTTAGCAAACTTAATAATTACATCTAATCCTATTTCTACCCAGTTTTGCATGTTATTTCCAGAAGTATGCTCAAGGTTTAACATTTTCTTTCCTGTGGGATAAGTATTAAACATAGTTATTAAGACACCAGAAATTTCTAAACTACCTTTGTCAAAGATAATCCATAAATTACATCTGTTATTTAAACAGTCATAAAAAATGTCTTGTACTCTTATTCTATTTCCAGAACGATTTGCAGATTTTTTTAAATACTTTTCACAATCATCCCATACTAAAGATAATTTATCAGAAGTTACCAACGATAAACTATACTCTCCTGTTTTAGTTTCTGGTTTTACTGCTGTTTCATTCATGCTGGTAGTAGCCCTCCTGCATTAGCTAATCTAGGTGCTTGCTTTGTAGTTCCTGTTTTTTCTTTACGAACTCTATCCATCATGTCATAAAGTTCTTTAGAGCCAGCATCTGAACTGCCATCTCCTAACATTGATACTACATCAGCAGGAACAATAAACTCATCTTGTGATACGGCTATTCTTTCTTTATTGCCAATACGACCAAATAAGTCATCATCCATTCCGCCATTACCATCGCCTTGTATCTGTCCTTCTGTTTGTGCATTAGGAACTAGACTTTGTAGTATTTGTTCTCTTAATTGCATAAATGCTTCATTACCATATTTTTGTATAAAGGCATTAAGAGCTTCATTATTATCAGATTCTCCTAAAATAAATGCAGTTACTTCAGTAATAAGTGGGTCTACTTCTGTTTCACCACCTGCTTGTTTGAAGCCCATTTCATTTCTTACTGATTCAGGCAGATTAGGCAATCCTTTATTGTCTGCTGGTATATCTTTAAGTGTGTCACCACCTTCTGCTCTACCTCTTGCCATTGCTCTAGGAGAAGGTCTTCCTGCTATTCTTGTTTGTGGTAATGGTAAATTAACAGATGGAGCAGGCATCATTCCTAAGTCAACAGGCATTTGTGGCATTACAGGACTTGTTATTGCTGGAATACTAACTGGAGTAGTTGGCAATTCAAGTTGAGGCAATACTGGTTGTGGCATAAATCCACCCTGTATTAATTCATCTCTACCTGTAATATTTACTGGTGGAGGTGTAATCCCTACACTATCTCGAAAGTCTCTATCATCAACTATCATTCCTGCATCAGGCATTGGTTGCTGCATTATTGGTTGCGGTGCTATAGGCATTGGTTGAGGTGCATCCAAAACAGGCATAGGTTCTTGCATTGCTGGAGGTGCTATAGATACTGGAGGTGTAAATGGAACACCTATTTCATTTGGCATAGGTGGTATTCCTGTATCTATTGGTGCAACAGGCATACCTATAGATTCAATTCTATCATCTGGCAATCTATCTATAGACATAAAATCTTCACGCCTTGGTGGCATAATTGGTTTTTGCAATATTTCTCTTTCAGGTATTGCAGATATGTCTAAAGCAGGACCTCCACCTAAAACTGGTGGTGGTGTATCTTTAATAAATGGTTCATTAATTTCTCCTGGTGCAGGCATATTAATCATTCCAAAATCAGGTTCTGCAATAGGTGAAATCATTTCATCTGGTCTTTGTATAGAAAAATTTCTACCATCAGGAATTTCGTTTAATAATCCACCACCAGGAACATCTAAAGGAGGTTTAATCATAAAGTCTTGACCTATTCCTGTATCTATTTGTTCTTTAAGATTTGGATTAAACTGTGAAAAGTCTATTCCACTAAAATCTAAATCAGCTAATCCACTTAAATTTATATTACCTAAACCTCCAAATCCTCCGCCTATTCCACCTATTCCTGGAATATTAATTGGAAAATCAAATGGTGGGTCATATGGTGGAACTATTGGTGGTGTGATTGGTGGTCCATCTGGAGGTGTGATTGGTGGTGTAATTGTTGGTGGTGGTGGTGCAACATCAGTAAATTTCATACCTTCTGGTGCTGGTCCTGTGTATGCTGCAAATGGGTCAATAGATACTTGTGGTGCAATAGATGCTTGCATGCCTCCAAAGCCTCCTTTAGAGCCTTCATAAGTATCAACACCTGCTGGTGGTCCACCTCTAGTTAAGTTACTAGCAGGAGCACTTACAGTAGATGGATTAAAATACATTGTTTCTGGTGCAAAACCAGCCATAAAGTCTGGATTTACTTGATAAGCTTGTCTATCAGGTGCAAATATTTGTGGAAGATTTCCGCCTGTATAATCATCATCTTCAGACCTACCGCCTCCTCTAAAATTTGTTACTCCGCCATTTGCAGAATAAAGAATTGGTTCTGGTGCATTTCTATACATTTCTGCTCTATCTGCATCATATTGTGCTTGCCTTTCCGCTTCTTGACGAGCAAATTCTTCTTGAGATTGAATTATAGATGTACCACCCATACCTATTCCCATTGGAATATAAGCACTAGGTTGAGTTAATCCTTGCATTAAATTACCCATTCCTGAGCCAAATTGTGTGCTAGCTCCGCCAACAGGAGCACCAGTAAAGGCATTAGCACTTAACATTTCTCCACCAAAACTTGCTGGAGCGAGTGCTGATTCTACTAATGGATTAACTACATTAGAACTTACTGTTGGGTTTCCAAATGCAGTTGATAAATTTTGAATACCTGAAGATTGTGCTGCTGTTGCTGCTGCTTCTGCACCTGCTTGTTGAGTAGCTCTGGCAATTGCATTAGCACCAGCTTCAGTACCCATCCTGCCTGCTTCTGTAACTCCTTTAGTTGCTATATCACTACCAACTCCTGCACCTGCTGCACCTGCAGCACCTTGTAATGCAGAACCTATTCCATAACCAGTTAAACCAGCTAACATACCTTGTTTGAGGTCTCCTGTTACTGCTGTTTGTGCTAGTCCTGAGCCTAAAGCACCCATAGCAAGAGAACTTAACCCACCTAATCCAAGTGCACTTGCTGCTGCTCCACCAGCTAAACTACTACCAATCAAAGAACCTGCTATAGGTGCTATAAAAGGTAGAAAAGCTTCAGGTTGTCCTGTTTGTGGATTTACAGTTATAGGCATTGCTTGTGCCAAGCCTTTAACTTCTGCAGGATTTACATGCAGTAGCATAGAATCGCCATAGCGACCTTGTGCTGCTACATTTTTAGTTTGTTCTTGAATGTTCATACTTCCACCTTTATTAAAATTATATCTTGTTTGTCCACCTATAGCCGAAAGATTTATATTACTTCTTCCACCTTGTCCTGTTCCTTCTTGAGGTCCAAAATAACCCATAAAATTTCTTAGTTGTGCATATGGATTAAAACCAGCTTCAGGAATTGTTGAATAATATTCTTTTATTTTTTGCAATCCTGTTGCTTGTGTTTCAGGTGCAAAATCAAAAGTATCTACAACACGATAGCCACCACCTTCTTGTGGTACAACTGTAGCTTGTCCTAAAAATGTTTTTAGATTGTAGTAAGGATTTTGTATTTTACTTGCTAAATCTCGAACAGACATATTGCTTGTCTTATCAACATCTGTATATTGGCTACCTTCAGAGGTTGTTTCATAATCTTTATATTCAATAAGATTAGGGTCTAGTCCTTGAGCTTTTTTTTCTGCAATTCTTTCTGATGTTTGACTACGAGCTACAACTTCTTTTAAAGCATCTAATTCTTTTGTTGATAAATCTTCTGCAGTTCTATCTTCATAAGGATTTAAAAATTGTCTTACATTAATTGGTAATATAGGTTCTCTTTTTTTTTCTACTATTTTCTTTTGTTTCTTTTTTTTCTTTGGTTTAATTACTTCTTTTTTTTTTTCAGGTATAACTCTTTCTACAGTAGATGCTTTCTTTTTTTTTGGTTGAGGTATAGTTAAACTTGCACCAGCTTGTATCTTATTAACATCTTTTATATTATTAGCTTCTGCTAAATCTTTTACAGATATACCTAGTTTTCTAGATATAGCACTAAGAGTATCTCCCTTTTTAATTTTATATTGCATTATCTATCCTCTTTAGTTTCGCATCCAAACATATTAAAACTCATATCTACTGCACTTGTATAAACTTTTACAACATCTGTTTGGTTTAATGTTATACCTAAAACAATTGCCAAGGAATCATTTGCAGCAACTGATTTATCGTAATATATATATTGTTTATCATCTGCACCTGCACCAGCTACATGAACACTTAATCTAAATGTTATTGCAGAACCTGTTCTATTAGCTGCAACTATTGAGCTAACAGTTGTTTGTGTCATGTTAGGCACAGTATAAAGAACAGTTGTGGTAGTTGCTGCTGGGTCTAGTTGACCTAATACTTTAAGATTATCAGCCATGCTTCATTCCCATTAATAAAAATTGATGTCGTTTAGATGCTTTGCTTGTAGTTGTTGATTGCATCCTTTGTATAGTAACAATTTTATTGTTTAAATCTTCTATTGCTATTTCAATAGACCTTCTAGTTAATGCCTCATTATCAGAGTCATATTGCATATTAGGCAATGGTAATGCTATCGTTTTAATATCAGCCATTATCTTTTACCATCTGGTCTTATATCTAATCTAATGTCACCTACTCGCCATCCATAATCACTAGCATCACTAGATATTCTAACTGCTGCTTGTCTGCTTCTTGCTCTTGTATTTGCAAATGTAGATTGAGGAGTAACATTAATTGTTTGCAAAGTAGACAAGTCTTGTAATGGATAATCTCTACCTTTTATAGTAAATGTAACTGTGTCTGAAGTAGTTTGTTGGTCTCTAAACTCTACATCAGGTATTAATCTAGATATAAATGTAAATTTTTCTCCATCTGGATTTAAGTCAAAGTCACTTGATTCTATAAAAGCTGTAAAATTATCTGCTCCATCGCCATGACCAACTTCATGTCTGTAAATGTAATTAGTATTAGTGCTATCATTTTTACTGCTAGCTAAAGGATTTTCATATACAGATGCTTCATCCCAGGCTGTTCTTACAAAATTATCAGTAGTTGTACCTATAGACCATGTGCCTTCTAAATAGTTATATAAAACATATTTGTCTACTTCTGTATTTGTGCCAGAAGGATAGAAGAACATAATTTCTTTTACACCTTCATTAGCTGCTGCAAATACTTT
>VMHT01025630.1_pt1 | contig 10965 bp, 18 predicted proteins | sample 4693611 | NCBI WGS metagenome assembly VMHT01 (sample SAMN12280063, study PRJNA550983) | marine metagenome | isolation source: seawater sampled from same location over 5 years 0.02-0.2 micron viral filtrate | place: USA: collected off the coast of southern California halfway between the port... ... | reverse complement strand
TGCAGATCAGTTTGAAGCATAAGGTCAAAACAATGATATAGAGGCGGTGTAGTTTTTACACCATGACAAAAACAACAGCAGATAGACGACACCATAATGGCGAATGCAAGTTCTTCAAAGACTTCATGAGATCGGCCTTTGACGAGTAAATTACAACAACAAGTTAAAATGAATTAGGTAATCATTGATACATATATGCGTCTGACAGGAAGGTTCATTGAATCATTCAAACAAAGGCACGGTGTTGTATTAGGTATTACTAGAAGTGGAAAAACTTTTTTGGCTGCAAAGGTCTTACAAAGAATACAAGAAACAGGTGGTCACACATTGTTTATCGACCCGAAGCATGATGACGGATATTCCCATCTTGGTACAATTTGTCATTCACCAATAGAAGTTTACGAACAACTATTGCTAAAGAATCCAGCAATTATTTTTAGAACACCTGGAACATCGGAAGAAAGAATAGAAGCATTAGATAGAGTAGTAGAGTTAATGTTTACATTACAAAGAACAGCAGGGTTCAAAAGAATCCGGCGTGTTATTGCAATTGACGAAATACAGTTATTCGTTAAGAAAGGTAACTCTCGTGCAGTGGAAATGATTTGGACAATTGGTGCAGGTATTGGAATCGTAGGTATGGCATTGACACAAAGGATCCAATTGCTTAACGAAACTGCATGGTCACAATCAGACAATAAAGTAATTTTCAGAATAGAAGATAGACCAGAGTATCTTAGAAGTAGGAACTTAGAACACTATGTTGAGCAATTAGATTTCTTTACCGACCCAATGAATAAATATTGGTTCTATTATACACAAGGTGGTGGCAAGTGGAAGAAACACGAACCTGTTCCTTTGGTTGACAAGACCAAATCACTTAACCTAAGTCGGTTTTAATTGAAAGGCATAATAAGAACCAGCCCCTCAGGAGGCTTAGATGGCCATTACGATTAGCGCACCTCATTTCAAAGAATCAGTTGATGACCCTAATATCAAACAATTCGTCGACCAACTAGAATCTTTTTTAGATGCAAAGAACATGGCTTACTATAGTGTCAAAGGTACTTCTCTAAAAACAATGTTGAACTTAGCAACATCAGAAGCCAGAGGTACAACTTACAATCAAGAACTCTCAGCAGCACTTACTGTAAGCGATTTACATATCGAATTACACGCATATGATTTTGATACACACGAAGCGTGGTCTACATCTGATATTGTCTTTGGTAAGTTAGTTGGCTATACCGATGATGAATTGCTAAATGATTTTGAAAACATTATTGGTTCTAAAGCATCTTACGAAACCAATGTAATATTACCCATTGGACACTATTCTAGCGCATTAAGTGAGTTTGTTTATCAAATACCTAGTATAGTAATATATGTTAATGTAGATAGTAGTACACTATACCCTAGTATAACAGAAAGTATAACAGATATTATTTTGGATTACGAGGAGCGTAAAACTTCATAGGTTCATGCTTGATAGTCCATCGCAAGAAATCAACAGCAGCGTTGATAGCGTGAGACCTATCTTTGAATATCTTTTGGTCAATCATATCGTCAACCATATCATAGAGTTCTTTGTTCATAGTAAAAGAAACAGGAACCTTTCGACTGAAATCTCTTTCAGTCTGCCGTCGAGACACACCTTTCCCAACCTACACATACTTATCACAGTTTTTGAAGCGGTTATAATACAGCATCGTAATCTATAGATGTATGACACGAACATATACCAATACACGCCCCTTATATCCTACCCTGCTGTCGGACAGGTTAGATCGCATGCCTTTAGCCGAAGTAGTTATACTTAATCCGCGAAGACCGGCAGCAAAGCGCAAGTCCTCAAAGAGGAAGAAGAGCGTGCGTTCGAAAAACAAAGGAATGAATAAAATGGCAAGAAGAAAATCTGCAAAAAGAGTTAAGTCAACCAGAAGGAAGACCACAACTCGTCGACGCGCTTCACCGAAGCGCAAAGCAACTACTCGCCGCCGTAAAGTAACCCGTAGAAAGGCTGCTCCTAAGAGAAGAAAGACTACACGTCGAAAGACTGCACGTCGAAAGACTGCACGTAGAAAGGCTGCTCCCAAGAGAAGAAAGACTACACGTAGAAGGAAGACTACAAGAAGGAAGGCTGCTCCAAAGAGACGCCGAACTACTCGTAGGAAAAAGACTACAAGAAGGAAGTCTTCTCCAAGGAGAAAGACTACTACAAGAAGGCGTAGAGTAAAGAGACGTGCTGCACCTAAGAGAAGAAAATCTACTCGAAGGAAAACTGCACGTAGAAAGACTGCAAGAAGAAAGAGCACATCTCGTGTTCGCCGAAGCCGAAAGTCATCAAAGAGGATGAGTTTCAAGGGATACACATCCTTCGTAAAGAACCATATGGATCTGCGCGGATTAGGTGTTGTAGTTCTTGGTCTATCTCTACCTTCAATGGCAGGTTACCTCGCATCAACTTCTGTTGGTATGAGGGCTATGAACTACGTGGACATGGTACCTGGTATGACAACAAACGTTGGAAAGGCAGCACTTGCTGTTGGACTAACCGCTGCTGTATCATACGGAATGACTGGGTTAGGAGTCATTAGTGCTAGTGAAGCATTAACAGCAAACATGATCGCTCTAGGTCTTGTAACTGTTGGCGCATTAAAGACTATGTCACTACCTGTTGGTGGTAACATAGTCTCTAGCCTACCAAGTGCTGGCGGTCTCGCTGGTCTAGGTGGTGCTTCATACGGATACATCGGTAACTACCACGACACTGGAATGGGTGTAGGAGCAGAAATGCTTCCTCAACCACAGTCTCAACAGTTATTCGGCGTTCGCGCTAATATATTCTGATTACGTAAAAAATAATTGGGAGTCTTTACGAAAGCATCCTGGGGGGTCATCGCGACCTCCCAGCGGTGTACTAATATAAAATTAAAAAGTCCCTCTCTCATCGAGAGTCTTCATAGTTATGTTTCTTCTAACATACTCATCTTCTGTAATCTTCTTTTCAACTAAGTCACCTGCCAATCGCATCAGTGCACACGAACGAATATATGCAGACACTGTTATCTTGGTTCGGTTTGCCTCTCGTAGTATTTCTTGATACTCTGCTTGAGTAAACCTTAGAGTGACTACTTTTGATGCACTAGTCTTATTGCCCACACATTATCCAGCATACATTCAGTAATAACCTTGTTGTAGTATTTTGTATGACAAACGAATACAAAGTAATCAAACTCCTTATACCTAAGTGGTCGGTGGCTCGTAATAACTCGAACGTCGACAGCGTAGTGACAGTGAACTACTAACGAATTAAACAAAATGGAAGTGAAAAAAATATGGAACTAAGACCTTATTACGACCGGCCTACCGGTCAAATTAAGAATTATTTAAGCCTTATTGAGCAAAAAATTGCAAGCAACTTTCCACACTGGGGTCGAGGATCTCAGGGTGTCTGGCCGAAAGGCGACTACGGTAAGGGAATCCTACGTGCTGATCAATTCAGTATATTAGGAACTTACGGGCAATGGTTAATCCCATCATCCGGTTCATCCGGAAACCCGTCCTCTGCATCTGTAGACTCCTTTGGTTGGTCATCTAAGACCTTGAACTTCAAGTCACTAGAAGAATTTTTCTACTTGACTATGGGTATACAATATCCGGTAACACCTTTGCTTATTACTGAGCATCAGTGGCAAATTTCCGGTATCGAAACACCTGTAATCGATCAGCAAATCTTCGAAGTACTTGAGGAACCTTTCGTGTGGTATGAATCACCGATCGTGATCGAACCTGAGAAGAACATCGTCTGCAACCACCGTGTGGTTGGAGGGGCTGCTAACTTCGGTAACAGCACAATCAGTGGCGCAGAAAAGTGGCGTGTAATTGGATCTGTTGTGGGACAACACCACGAATTGATCCAACTCACACAGAACATTGGAGAATTGAGTTAATCCTTTTGGATTGGCATTGGAGTGAACAAATATGACATCAATAGGTGGATTAGACGTCGCTTTCGGTGCTAGGATGCAAGTCGTTCGTACGAACGTCATGTGCCTCGCTCTTGCAAGTACAGGTCTGGCAAACGCCACAACTGTCCCTAAATTCATCCTTAACACATATAAGGAAGCATTGAAAGGTACTGTGATTGAGCCTGACTTCTTGTATATCTATGAAGTAGCAGATTTAGATGGTAGCGGTTTTACGACTGCTGCTGTTGCTAATGGTCTGTTTAATCAGGATAACTCCGGCGATGGTACAGCCGACACCACTGCTTTAGAAGTAAACGGAATCCTTAGGGATATCCGTCAATGCCCTCTAGCAGTTAACAGTGCATTCGCGGACACCACAGCAGCACACGCTGCTGAGGGTGCTACGCATACACTGCACACGTATGATAACATACATGGTAACCTGGCTCTCGAATCTGTTCTAAGCCTTTCCGCAATGGCCCTTGACGATACCGCAGCAGATGTTGCTGCAACTGGTGTTTTCTCGGATAACGCTGATGCGGATCCGAATGCTGCGGCGGGATTATTCCCGCAACACATTCAGGCTTTGGCTTTTAAAGACGTATATGATAACGCAACAGCATCTACTGGTGGAAACCTAGATGCTGGTAGCAAATACACTGGTATGCACAAGGGACCGTTTACGGTCAACCTGACTACTGCTCTTCAGCAGTTAGAAACAGGACCTTCAATTGCAACTGGTGCTGCTGCTGCAACTGTGGACGCATTTACGGCTTCGACTACCTTTGGCACAATGGCTGCTGCTATTACCGGCGATGCTGGTATTATTAGCATGACATCGTTTGCTAAAGTAGTCTGAGACTTAAAACTCTCAACAAACGGCGTTGGCCCCAATTGTGGGGTCAGCGCCTTTTTCCTATTTTAAAATCAAAAATATAGCGTATCTTATAATGGTGGGGTTTTTGTTATAGATTATGTTATGTTGCTACAATTGCAAACTGCCTATACTAGAACTAGAACACGTCGTCGTAAAAGACCTATACGAAAAGCCCGTAGACTTCTGTGCTACGTGTGAATTAGAGTTAGAAACAACATGGTGTTAATCGACTGACTTATAATCAAGCACTGGCTCGGACAGACTGGTCCCAGACCAACCAGACAAAGAAGTGGTGTAAATGGCAAACCTAAATCAAGGATATAGAAGTGGAAACGCCTTCGGGCGACTAGCGAACGTGAGTTATGAAAATTACACAGGCGAAGACATAGCGTTGAAGCCTGGTTATTTACTCAGAATACGTGATACGTATGCATTAGTAACAGGTGTAGAAGCAATGAGCGTTGACCTGTTCTTTACAGATACTGTGAATGTGGGAATCACTGCGGTAACAAGCAATGTAGCGACCGACTTTGACGGAACACATGGTGAGGCACTAGAACAATACGGACTTGCTTCAATCAGTGCTTACTACGACTTAGGAACAACAACTGTCGCAGAAACAGACAAGACTGGCAACATTCTTGCACCTGACTACGATTCCGGTTTCATTACCTTCAAGGCGCTTGAGCCATATGCAGGTAACTTGTATCATCTATGTCCAACTCTACCTCTACAACCAAAGTATATGGATTCAGAGGCTGGTGATTGGCACTCCAAGAATGCTTATCCGCCATATGACACATCAAACGGTGGACTTCCGATTGGTTTCAAGGGTGACGGAACTGCAGAACATCTATTACAAATCGGTAGCGTATCTGCAAAATTATACTTAAAACAGCCTAGCGGTGTGGCCAAGCATACTTTAGATGAAGCAAGTGACGGTGAGTCTGCAAGAGCAACTGCAAGCGAAACGACTCTAGAAGGTATCTCTGGTTTCCTAGATGGAGAAATGTCTCCTCTAGCAAATCCAAACTGGTCTTTCGGTATGATTGTAGAACACGGTGAAGCATCATTACCTGCATTCCGTGTGGTAAACGATTCTGATGAGTACATTCTAGACGGTCGCGTAAGATTGGTTGGATGGAAATACAAAATCTTAGAACTGTCACAAGAGCAACTTGCTACATTAAAGGCAAAGGCTGGTGGCAGACTTCGATTCATGTACTACAACCCAGTTACTTACCAGTCGTCTGGATTCCTTAGCGATTACCTCGCTATGTAATTAAGACGGTGGGATAAAGTAAATGGCATTATTTGATTACGACAGAGAAGCACTGAAGCCGTCTATAATTTCGGCTCACGGTCTTAGACGTGAAGTTCAGCGTACTGGTTCATCCGGTGGTCAACAACAGCGCGACGAAAGAAGGAATAAGAATGCACAAATTTTACAAAATGTAGCATCGAACATCTTTAACTATGGTGCAGGCGGAAATGCCAATACAGCAGAAATAGAGTTGAGAACTGACAAGTTTAGAAACTTGAATATAGACAGTGGAGAAACATTAGAAATACTTGCTAAGAAAGGCGCGGGTCTCCTTCATGGACTAGAAGTAGTAGTAGATAATCCCTATGGGGCAGTATACCTAGAGATAGATGGATATAAGAATACTACAGATGGTATAGGAGAAACTCCAGCGGAGTTATTATTGAATAATAGAACTGCTAGAGTAGATGGACAATTCTATGTTAAGAGTATAGCAACAGATGGAACATTTACTATGCTTTACACACCAACAAAGCCAGAACCTTATACTGAACAACTAAGAATAATGGTCTCTAACAGAATCAAACCATCTAGAGATGTATTTGGACACAGTTTGAATTACACAAGTAGAGGTGGTATCCCTACACCAATGAAAACAGATTTCATGGGAGGTGGTTCTTTCTCACACACTGGACTCAAAGAAGCAAACTTAGATACAATCGGTTCGGCAATGGCAAAACCAATAGGCTCTACTATTTACTCGGTCGACGATACATACAATCAAGCAGTTTTCGATTCAAACAGTCACTTAGTCGGCACAGGTCATCCATATCAAGGTCAAGCAGGTAAACCAGTATTCGCATTGAATGCAGAGTTCGATGCAGCACAAGGAACAATAGAGTTCGCAACAGTTGCTACGGCTGGAGCAGATGCTAACGCAGTAGCGGGCCCAGCACTAGGCGGTTCAGGCAATTTCCCAGGAACACCAACCGCACCATCGCATCAGAACGTGTTCATTTACAAAGACACATCAAAAGATGTCACAGAAGTTTCAACGCTTAATTTCGATGAGGCAACTGGTGTTTTGCTTAATGAATCGAATATTACCGGCACAGGAGGAACCGGACAAAGTACACTAACGGTGGATGGCAACTCTGCTCTCGAACATTTCGACGTAGGTGATGTTGTATTAGATAATACAGGACAAAAAGTAGGAGTTGTTGAAGCGGTTACTGCAACTTTAATTACATTAACTGCTAACAATATTGTGGCTGTCGATAACGATGAGAATCTTAGAAAGAAGTCAACAACTATCCCAAAGATCGGAGATAGAATATACTTTAGAAATAAGGGAACAGTTTACTTCCCAGGAGTTGTGCAAAACATTTTCCGATACAATCGTTCAGCCGATACAGGTGATGATGGATGGACAAGTGAGACAACTGCTAACTACGGAGACTCAACGGGGGCACATTGTTTCCAAGTATCTCCAGGCTTGAGAGCGGCAGCATCAGTGTTCAGTAAAGCATCGGACTCTAGTGATGAAACAATATCCTTTGGTATAGTTACCACTAACGCAGACAGCAATCCTAAAATAAACGTAAAAGGATTGTTCATTAAGAGACAAACAGTTATTGGTTCGGAGAGTTAAATATGAAACTAGCAAAGAAAGTCATGAAATTCGCAGACGACTACCCGCTTGCAGTGTTAGCATTAGGTACGGTCGGAATAATGTATGCTTTCGAAAATGTAGGGCAGATGAACGGCCTAGGACAAGCAAAGTTCAAGACTGGTGGAAGCGATATGGATACTCTTTTCCGCAAAACCGGACACACCGGAAGCGCAGCACCAGGAACAGGAAGATGGGACACAGTAATGCCCTCTCCATCTGGACCACAAGTACGCTACGATGCGGACTATCACACTCAACCACTTATGATGGATCCTGAACTAGAAAAGACTTTAGCAGAAAGAGGCAAGAGACCTGTTGTTCAAAGTGCATCTATTAGACATGGATATGAGCCACTTATTTTTGCAGGCATGAGACATACACTTTGAGGACGACAAGATGAATTGGGAGTCTGCAAAAAAACAATTGAAAGCGGCTGGGCCATTTGCAGTCACTGGTGCATTTCTCGGTAGTACTGGCTTTCTTGCTGTCGAATACTTAGACGGTTCTAACATGAGTATTTCTTCTTTACTATTAGGTGCCGGCGTAGGTGCATTAGTTGGTGGCGGAATGGGTATGTTAGTTAACGCTGCGAGAGATCAGAGAATTGAAAATTATACGGTTGTAGCACCTGTTATAGCAACAGGGCTTACAATGGGCGCACTCAAAGCATACCCAAGTACACGCGGTATGTCAAACAAATCACTTATATCCGCTGGCCTAGTCGGTGGTACAGTCGGATTGACACTAGGTGGAAGTATCGATTACTTAACATGAGGAATTAAAATGAAGTTAACAAAAAAAGTAAAAGGTTTCTATAAACGAAACACCGCCCTATCTATAGGTATAATCGGCGCTGTAGCGTACACTTATATGAAGAACAATGGAATGACAACAAGCCTTGCACCAGCACCTGTCCAAAGAGCGACTAGTGCTCCAGTAGCAAGATATGCATACGATGCATACCCTCCAATTAGGAATGAACCATACACAAATGCTTCACACTTCTTTGGACCTGCTGACGGAGACCCCGTCTTCTACGGATTCTGAGGTCTTTTAGATGTCAGGCTGGTACGGATCGATGGATATGGGTGGCTTAGGTCATCCGCATGATGGTGACGGAGACTTTTTCAGGGCCCATGGTATGAGCCAAGAACAAGCAGCAGGGATGACTGACGCTCAATTGCATCCACAATCAACAGTGATGACAACAACTACTTCTAATGGTGGTTCATCTATGCGCAGTGTTGCTAAAAAAGCAGGATATGGTTTAGTAGCAGGTGCAGTAATTGGAATGGTATTGCTAAGAGTTCCAGCATATAGTAAAATGATGACCAAAGATAAGTCATGGCAAGCAGCAGCAATTGGTGCAGCAGTAGCCGTTCCTTTAGCATCAATGTACGCGTGAGGTGAGAAGATATGTATCCAGATCATTTAGGAGAAATCACCGCACCAAAAGTAGCGGTTAGTACAGTTCTTATCACTGGTGCAGTAGTTGCATTCGCTGTTGGTGGTGTAATGCAAGCATTTGCTGATGGTTATTTCTTAGGCCGAGCACAGAAGAAAGGTGTTACTTACAAAACTATAGCAAAGAGAAATGCTGTACTAGGTGGCGCAATAGGTGCAGTAGCGGCTGCAGGAATTTTATCAGCGTGATTGTATGGGAATACAAAAGGATGTTAAGTCTGCTTGGAAAGACTCCAAGAAGTTTGCAAACAAGCATCCAGTTGTATCTATATTAATCGGTGGTGCAGCAGCATATACCGCATTAAATATTTATTTCACTAGTTACGTGATGACAAAGGCATTCGAAGTGGGGAATCAATAATGGCTAGAAAGAAAGGTGTAATTAAGCAACTAAGTAATTATGGCGAAAAACACCCATACGTTACTTTGGCACTTGCTGGAACTTTTGGTTATTATTTATATGATATGATTAAGGTGCAACCAGTAGCCCCACTTACCGAAAGACAACAAGTGCGACAGGACGTTTTAGCAACTGGTGACTATACTGACCACATATTACGAGAGCGAATGAAAACGGCTGGACTAGGTGCAACAACTTCAACTTCAACCACATCATCATCTTCACACAGGATGCCGGGACCAGGCGATGGCGAGACGTCCATGTATATCGACCCTACAAAGTCAGGTATGTTTGGGCTAGGTGCAACAGTTAGACCAATGCAACAAACTGATATGTATCTTAATCAACAAACTGTCACAAGGGCAGTATCGAACCCTCCAGCGCATTTAATGTTTGACAAAGCACAAGGACTTGGAGCCTGTCATAAATGTGGAACAAGAAGCAACCCTCACTGTCACTGTGGTGGCTCACATGGAATCAATGGTTTCTCACCATCTGCTCGTAGAAGAGTAGGTCATGCTGGAATCGGTATGGCATCAGAATCTTACGAAGCAACATTAGACACACAGTTTGAAAACCGTGAAGCAATGATGATGGGCGACTTAAAGAAACACCAAGACATTCTCGGCTTCTCAGGGCTAATGCCCTTAGCAGGCGGAGACTGGTACGAATGATGCATAAGCACGCTCGTAAAGTCCCACGATACCATCCCGACTTAGAATGGGAAAGACGTACGTTAAGTAATGATTTTATTGATATCAATCGTATGGCTTTGGACGATAGTTTTAGTGGAAAAAATGCAGCACCGCTAAGTAAGCGTAGAAATGGTATTGGTTATACAGATGGTAAGACACCAGGATTATTTGGCTTAGGTGCAGCCGACAAGCCTAATATGAATTTTGCAGATCCTAAAATGACTTTCTTGCTAGGAAGTTTAGTTGCAGTAGGGGCTTATACTACACTCGATTGGCTTATGCATGAACCTAGTCAGACTAGGATGAAAAAGATGGTAGGAAGAACGCCAGCCTCCCTAATAGTGGCAGGCGTGGCGTTCGTATTATTTTCAACGAGTACTAGGGATCTTATAGACGGTTCTCAGTACCAATAGACCCTGTACTTATTTACTCGTTTAGGTTAGATTCTAAAAGAATCGCAGAGTTTAGAAGTGCGGCTACGCCTTCTTCTAGTTCGTGATTGCTTACTGCTTGAGCAAGTTTCACTTCTTTGCCTATTAGTTCTACCTTAATTGTTACCATTGTTGTCTTATCTTCACGCATTTGTGTCACCTTCCGGTAATCTATAGATTACTTGCACTTA
>VMHT01035249.1_pt1 | contig 10966 bp, 4 predicted proteins | sample 4693611 | NCBI WGS metagenome assembly VMHT01 (sample SAMN12280063, study PRJNA550983) | marine metagenome | isolation source: seawater sampled from same location over 5 years 0.02-0.2 micron viral filtrate | place: USA: collected off the coast of southern California halfway between the port... ... | reverse complement strand
ATCACTATCACAATTTACCTTACTCATCATAGCCTCGGGAACACTTGCTACTAAACCAGAACCAGGTGCTGATTTTAAATGATTAGTCATTATATCCCATTTTGGGTTCAGGTCTTTGCAATGGCCACACCAGTCGGCCCAATATTTAACTACAGCACCTCCTTTCATTACTGATTGATTAAATTCACTTAAATTTCCTTCATTTACTTCCATAAATTTCATTTTATATATAAATTGGAGAGAAATTTATTTATTCAAATATATATATAATGAATTCAAAATTAATTATAATTACAATCGCATTTTTTATAGGTTTATTATTTTGTTCAAATTATAAATCAAGTGATTTAGTCGAAGGCTTTGGTATTTCAACCTCAAATGAGTGTCCAAATTTATTAATAAAAAAAGGAAAAAAATTACATTTGGTAAATTCTAAAAAGGCAATGATTCCAGGTGTTAACCCAATTGAATTTAATAATTTAGAAGAATACGCAGAATATGTTAAATGGTCCCAAAAAGTAGGCTTAAAATGTCCTATATTATTTTACGAACAAAGTTATAATACTCAAGGCGATTTAGGATATCGTATGTCTAATGATCCACTTAACCCCAAACCTGGACTTAAAAGTGACCCTTATATGAGAAAAGCACCTACACAACTTTTAAGAGATTCAAATAGAGATGACCCACCATTCAATCAAAATAATTATTCAGGATTTGACGGGGAAAATCAAAATATTGGTGTAAAAACACCACTAGACAATGTTACTTTAAAAAGAAACGAAGGAAGTCTCAGTCCAATGGATTCCGATTGGTGTGGTGGAAATTGTGTTAAAAAAGCTATTAAAAACGGTGAGTTTGAAGGACGCACTAGAAAAGTATTATAAATTATTTAAATAATATCCTTTTAATGTAAATTATGAAAGATATTATTGCTTCTACTAGTGTTGGGATAGGACAAATCGCAATTGGCCACCCTTTTGACACCGCACTAGTATTAATTCAAAATAAAAAAAAGTGGAATGGTTTAAAATTTCGACAATACTATAAGGGTTGGAAATTTCCATTAGCAAATTCGGTAGTAAATAATGTTACTGTCTTTCCTATTAATGAAAGATTGCAAAAATACACCCATTCTTATTTTACTAGTGGATTTTTATCAGGATTATTTGCGTTTCCAACTGTTTATGGATTTAATCATTATAAAATTCATAAACAAACAAATCAAAAAACATCTATACAAAAATTATTAAAAGGGCGTGGATTATTTTCCACTTTATTAAGAGAAACCACTGCTATGAGTATATATTTTGGAAGTTATCATTGGGCCAGAGATAAAGGATATAATACATTTTTATCCGGGGGGTTTTCAGGATTAGCTAATTGGACGTTTTCATATCCGTTGGATGTTATTATGTCTAGACAAATAGCACAAAATATAAGTATATCGCAAGCTTTAAGACAAGGTTCGCTGTATAAAGGATATTCTATTTGTGCTTCAAGGGCAATATTAGTAAATTCCATTAACTTTTCAATATATGAATTTGTTATGAAGAGTTTGTAAGTTTCAAAATGTTATATATTTATGAATGAATATATAACATATATTTTATATTAATTCAATTAATTATATTAATGTGGAATATTATACACTAGATTTAGATTTATATTGACAAGAGTCCCATTATTTGTGAGATCAGTCCAGATTGCCCGAAACGAATCATTTGCCCAGTTTGATACATATCTAATTCTGAAATCTAGTGATTGTCCTTGTCGGAAAGAAATTTTATTTTGAGATGGATTTATAGTAAATTGCCATCTAATATCATTAGTGCTTTGTGTACCAGTCGCCTGAAAACTAGGTCCAGTAAGAATTGTTCCTATTTCTGTAATTGTTCCAGAGGTGCTAAATCCACCTACTCCCGCTTCTAAGATTAATTTAGAACCGACGGTATTAATCGCTGAGGTTCTCCTAATAGAAAATGCAGGAGTAGAAGTAGAACTCGAAGATTGATGACCGACCGTTCCGCCAAAATCGACTGCTACAATATATCCATCAAATGGAGCCTTATAAAACTCATATGCAAAATTGTTAGAGATATTTACAGGTGTTGTTGTAAGAGGCCAGGAAAGGTTTCTAATAGAGACATTACCCTTTGAATAATTTATAGCTATATTTCCGTTTGTGTAGTAGTTCACCCAGTTATTTGGTGCAGTACCCGGAGTGGAAAACTTGGCTAGTTTATCCCACAACGTAATTTCTGTTGCTGTTCCAGCAATAACTGGGTCAGTTCCACTATTAGCTATATTTTGAGCGCCAGGTTTTAAAACTATAGAACTAAGAGAATAATCAAATAACATCGTACCAGCACCAGTACTATTATTATTTAATGAATTAGTAATATCTTGTGAACCAGCATCAATAATCTTAAAGGGACTATTACAATTAATAGCTTTGGATGAAGCTCTTGTTGCATTATTTACCCATCGATTATCTGCTTGAAAAATCATAGCAGAATTTCTGCTTTCATCACCAAGAATATTTTTTACATCTATAATATTGTGAGTTCCTACACTTAACCCTCCATTATCAGCCGACCATTTCATAGTATACTCAGTTGCATTTGCTGCTGCTGCTGAACTAGAATTTGGTGCTTCAAATTGAGTGAATTGAATACCATTTAAAGAGGTTATACCCCATGTTTCAAATGAAATATTATTATTATTAGTTTTATTTTCACATAAAAACGCTATATTACCGCGAGCCCTTCCAATTATATCTCCTATTAAAGGAAATTGAGAGCCTGTTGTATTGTCTAAAATAATATTTCTTCCAGAACTAGCAGTACCTGTTGATAAAATATTTATATCACCATTACCTGCTAGAGTAATTTGATTATCACTTTCAAGAGTGATATTTTTTCCATTAGAAGAACCAAGATTACCGATTTTACCATCACCATTTGTGTCAAGTTCTAATGTTAAATCATCGCCTCCTGTTGATTGTACTGAAATTACACCTTCAACTGACTGGATATTGCCACCAAATCCATTTTCTCTCCATCCGAGAATATTTTCACCCCTAACTTGAACTCTAGCTCCTTGAAAAGTAGTAGGTAGAGTAGTTACTTTACCAGTAAAAGCTCTTGGGCCTTGTGTATTAGTATAGCCAAATTGACTAAGTAAACTAATCTCTGTCCATCCTTGGCTTGGTTGACTATATGGATTTCCAGTGTTTGGTCCTGAATACTTTGTTGGAATATTATCTGCATTAACAACACTTTCATCATCAATTATTTGCCAACCTGGTTCATTAGTGCTAAGCATTAAATTAACATAATGAAGATAGTTAGTACCATTTTGAATACCTGGACCAGCTTTTACCTGTAATAGAGCACCGTCATAAGCATCATCACTAACTATTCGAACTGCTTGATATTGTATTTGATATAGATTCTGCGATCCACTACTGCTATTATCATTATAACCTACATTATAGGCCTCAATACTACTACCACGAGAATATATTTGAGAAACAAACATTCTTACACATTGATGTCTAACACTCTGTCTATTATATATTTCTATAACTGCAACACCTCTATTTTGAGCAGTAAGATTATTATTATTTGTTCCTAGTTTTGCAATAGTAAACCAATTATTATTAGCTACACCACTCAAAGTGAACTGATTTGCTTTAAATGAAATATTACTATTTGAATCTCCAATTTCTAGCTTTCTACTAACTAAGTTTGGGATATCTACTTGATCAGCACCTAAACTAGTATAACTTTTTTTATCACTAGGGATAGTTATTGAAGTAGTTAACAATGTAATTGAGCCTGATGGATTGCCAGGTGAAATTGTAGATGTTGTTAAACTACTATTAATATTCCAATGAGTGTGAAAGGTACCTTGACCTGTTGTTTCTACAATAGAATTATCATTTTTATTATTATTTTTTAATTTAAATTGTAAGTATGGTATAGTTGATGATGATTCAATAAAGAACTTACATTGTAAAGTACTGAAATTGGAACTGGCCTGTGCTAATCCCTTAAAGAAAACTCTACTTATTAATGGTGATGTTGAACCACACCAAGACGAATGTATTATATTAATACTCCCTGTTATATCATTGTAAAATCCTGTTCCATCTTTACATGAACCAGTAACTAAAATGGTTCCTATAATAACTTGATTTCTAGATGAGGTTTTATCGACAGGATTATCATTGGACGCTATAATTTCAAATGTAGCGTGTCCAATTATATTTTTTATACCATTAAATGGTCCTATATTAGGTAGTATTTGAGCTGACATTTCTGCTAAGTAAGGACGAGTGCTACCAGTTGCATTGAAATTAGTTACTTCAAAGCGCTGAATAAACCCGTCTCCATTTATATCCGCATTACCTTTTATATGTAAATTTCCATATACATTCATAGAGTTAGCAACTACAGTATATTGAGTTGTAGCTGTAAATGGTTCTTCAGGATGATATGGATATAAAGCTATATTGGGATTATTAGGATCGTCTGACCCAGCACCAATATACAATTTAGAAATTTCATTTAAAGTTGTTGTACTAGGGTCAGGTGTTTGTAATCCAGTTAACGTCCATTGTAAATGATTTGTTGTATTTAAAATATTTAAACTATTCTTGTAAAGTCTAATATTAAAATTTAAGGCACTTATTTGTGTATCATTTACGTTAAGATTTAAAATTAAAAAACATTTATTAGTATTATTTGTGACATCGTGTGATAATTCTAAACTTTCAATTCCAATATTACTAATATTAGGGTCATGCCACTGTCTTATACAAGATAAAACTTTTATGAAACCATTAAATTTAATATTAGGGACAGAACCAGCAGATAAAGTAGTTATTGTGGAATTTGGGTCTTCATCTATAGGTATAATAGGGTCAACGGGTTGAATTGTTATAGGGTTAAAAGGGTCAACGGGTTGAATTGTTATAGGATTCAAAGGGTCAATGGGTTGAATTATTATAGGATTCAAAGGGTCAATAGGTTGAATTGTAATAGGATTTGTAGAATTAGTTCCAGAACCAGACGAACTAGATGAAGTTGAACCACCTGTATAATTAGAATTAGTTCCGTTTTTTGTAGTAATTCCTGCTAAAAAATGTATTTTTGTATGATACATCCCATCACTAGGAGATAATCCATCTTTCAATTCCAAGGTAAAATAACCTGTAGCATTTAATAATTTATCTATATCATCTTCTACCTCTGCTATTATCACCGATTGTTTCTGTGTTGAAATAGGATTGTATGTAAATCTCTTACTTTGTAAAATACCTGTTTCTAAATCACCATGAACTATATTTAAATTGTTACTAATATCTACATTATTAAATGAAACATCACTACCTGGTGTTATTCCACCTCCCCCAGATGCACCCTTAGGTCCAGTATATTTTATAAATGAACCTAATAAGGGTCCACTGGTTGCTGTTTGTGTGGAACTTATTTTCCAGTTTCCAGCACTATCATCATCTGCATAAATTAAAATATATCCACTTTGATTATCAAAAACAAACTTATATGGAGTTTCAAGCTCTGCTACCTTTCTTGGTCCATTTTGCGCATCTATATAAAACACATATTGATAATCACCTTGCCCGCCTTTTTTGAAACTAATTGTATTTCTAGCAATAGAATACAGTTGATTATTTGAAAATGAAGTATCTGGAATATACCATGATGTAGCCGTAAATTTAGTCTGTAAAGCATTAGCTGTTAGATGTGGTTCAAAAGACCATCTATGATAATAAGTTAATTCTGGATGTCCTATAATAGCTAAATTAAGAGTGTCTCCAGGTGTAAAATTACTTGATAAGTCTAAGTTTTCTACACTATATTCAGATTGTGTTGGTTGTGGTGCATTTGTCCATGATGCTAAATTTCCAGGTATCCTATTAGGAACATCGCTACTAAAAATTTCTTCATTTAATACCTGATTAATATATTCTTTTTGTGATAATTTTTCAAAAGTTGCATTTTTATCAACATCTACTACTCCTCTTGATTTTTTCCACAGATTTGAAACTTTACTGTTATCTGTTATGTCCGTCATATATTATATATTATGATTTTTAAAATATATAATATCACTAAATTATGCATTTAATTTTATACTTACATTTCTCATTTTATTATTATTATAAAACGAAGAAGCACTAGTTAATGTTCCTTGATTTTTAATACCAATTCTAATAAAAATATCTGTTATACTGTTATTAATTGTACCAGTACCAAAACCTAAAGTTGGAAGTGTATATACATATTTATCTAAATCGCCATTTGCGTCATAACTTTTAGTGGTATCAAAACACCCAGCACCATCGTTTACATTGTTATAATTTGAATATTTTCTCTGTCCATCTAACCAACCACTTCTATATTTAGTGGTGCCGCTCGAAAACTGTACCTTAGATGTTACAGTACTTAATCCAGAACCTACAACACAAAAATAAATTAAATAATGATCTCCTAGAGTCAACTTATTACTAAAACTAGGGGTATTATTATTCTCACTAACATAAACTTCAATACTAGAAGTAGTATTCCACGGATTTTGAGCACCAGTATAGGATCCTGATGCACTCCAAGATAATCTTGTTAGTAACCATTTATAATTTCCGCTATAAGTTACAGCTCCTTTGTCCGGGTCGTAATGTTCTCCGCTTGATATTGTATAGTTCCAAGTTTCTCCTGTTGAAAATTTATTAGTATAATTTGGTAATAATGTAGCTGACGGAGCATAATAATTACTATCATAACTAGTATATGGATTTAAAATGTTAGTATCTTTGGTATAAGTTCCTGTAGCACCGCCACATCTAAATGCACCATCAGCCCACAATATTTGATTGTCTGATATATCAACATTTGAATGATCGTAATCCGTATCATACCACTCATGATTTGTTGTCTGTAAAGATCCAGCAACGTTACCTGTTCCTGTATTATTTCCTCCTAACCAATATTTATTATTACTTAAAATACTTTTTCTTTGTAATTGTAACGTTGAAGAAATTGGTCTAGAACCTGATTTCTTATCAGTAATAGAAATAAAACCAATTGGTAAAAGTCCATTTGTAATAGATGAACCAGAATATGTATAATCCCACCATAAAGTTTTATTTCCATTTCCCGAAGACCAATCCCAAATTGAATTCCCACTATTAGAATAATAGTTAAATGTTTTTATTTTATCGTTAGGACTTTGTGTTGAATAAATATTATTTTTTACATTTACCCTAATTGAAAACTGGGCCTCACTACTTGTATTATTGTCGTTTTCTTTACCAGACCTTGAATATTTATATAAGTTATTATTAACCAATGGAGAACCACCTAGAGCTTCATTTATATCCCAATTTTTTGTCACGCTAGTTCCTACTGGATTTGAATAATCTTGTTCCCCTTTATCCAACTCTAATAAAGAACCAGATTTATTATAAAAATAATTAAAAGATATATCCATGAATGTTGTGTTCGCTCCAGGCCAAACCCAATTATTATTTATATTTGTTACATTAAAATTAGCCACATGAAATGATATATTACTATCAGGCATTCTAGCACCAAACAATGAACAATTTGTTGTAAGATTTATGGTTCCTGAATTATTATTTAAATCCACTAAACTAGGTGCAACTGTAATATCAGTTGTAGGTGCCTCTCCTATTAATAAATTAATTGTTTTAGTGCGTTCTAAATTAGTCTGAAGACTTAAGGTTTGTCTTAAAATTATACTATATTGGTCATATTTACTAGTTTGTGCTGCTACATCATCCACACTTGCTAATGTTATATTACTAATTCCTGTCGCATTCACTATTTTTTGAATATTATAATAACCTCCAAATTGTTCTTGAAGAGATGTACGTGATGCTGAAATTATTCCCGCGGGTTCATCATTTTCCACCGAAATAGAAGTTATCATACTATTTACTGTATTACTATTAGATGTCTGTGATGGAAAGGTCAAATTTTTATCATAACCAAAAATATCTACAGATGTATTATCACTTTGATTAGACCCTTTATAGTAATTGAAAGAAATATCATATTTTGCTATTTGAATGCCACTTATATCTATTCCAACATCTGTTGTTGCTAATTGAGGACATGTTATGAAATTTACGTTGTTTGACCCCGTGAAAGCAGGTGAAAATCCACCGCTATTAAAACTAATATCCAAACTTGAAGTGCTTTTTAGAAATATAACATATCTTGTAGTTAAATTTTCATCTCTTACTTCTTTTAGTTCATTTGTAGCTCCATAATAATTACTGGGCGGGTTACTTAAATTTATTACATAATTAGCTGTGGTGCTGTCAGCATCATCAATTGTATCATTTGTAAATGCATTCATGTATGTGTTGTTTGAAAATAGCGCATTAGATGTTTGTTCTGGTGTTGCAAAATTACTATCATCTGGTAAAACAGAATTATAACTACTTTTAAGTGCAAATACTTCAAATGGAAACACTCCATTTTTTTCAAATTTATTATTTGCCATATAAGCACTACTTATATCATATGTATGTTCTGGAAGAGCTATTCCATTGTTGAAATTTGTATCAACTACTCCACCAACTGGATAATTCCAACCATTAGCAGGATTAATATCAAGATCAATATTAAACGAAGCTTGTGATATTCCACCAGAACCATTAGCTTGTATTATTGGCATAGTATTAAAACTTAAATCATTAAATGTAAAGCTATTTTCATTAGCATATTGTAGAGAAGAGTTAATTGTATTTCTACTTCCTAATTGCTTACTATTAGATTTTATATTACCACTTAAATTAAAACCATATTGAACTGTTAAATTAGAAGGTCCTGGAAATGCTGTGTTAAAACTTAGATCCATTACTTGAAAGGAACTACTGGTTCCTGTTCCATTTCCAGCACTAGCAGTTATTGTTCCAGAATAATTAGTAGATGAACTTGATGGTTCAAATGCATTTTCTCCAGTAACAAATTTAATATTACTTGGAGCCGGCGCTGGTCCATAAGAACCTAATTCAATATATGTTGATAAATCAGTTGGAACCGTGGCCCAATTTAAATTATTACTAATATCTCTATTTGATTCCCAATATTCTTTACCATCTATACAAGCTCTATTATCCAATGCTACGCGGAAATGATAAACCTTGGTGTTATCTAAAAAGTCTATACTTTCATAACAGAGAGGAGCACCCGAACTAGACGTAGTAATATCTTGTTTCGTTAAACTATCGCTCAACTGACTAGTTACTGAGCCACCAGCACCGGCAGAATATGTTGATGAAATCGTTATTTTTGTTATATCCTTAAAAATAGGATATAATTTTCTATTGTTATCATTAGATGCTGATGATGTTCCTGACGTTCCTTTTATTTGTGCTTCTCTAAAATCAGTCCATTGACCCGCCTGAAAAGGCTGGAACAAAGGGTCAAATGCTTTAAACTGGACCCTTAACCTATCATGGAAAGGTAGTTTATTCATACTCCTTTTTATGGTCTGCCATATAATTGTATTTGACTCTTGAAGTCCGTTGGTTTCTACATAATAAGTTTGGTCTAAATCTTTAGCCCAAGATGATAAAGAAGGTGGACCATCATTATGTATTTGAAAAAAATCAAAAGCCGCACACTTTTGTTCTGGATTTTGCCATGTTATTTGTATCTCTGAACCACTAGCTGTGATAATTTCTTCATGAGAAATTCCTATTACTTTTTCAGGCACATCAAATAAATAATTGTCTATTTTTTCATTAACCAAATTAATATCATCTTTTAATTCATTGTAAGATGCATCTGTTATACCACCACCTGAACCACCTGAACCACCTGAACCACCTGAACCACCTCCTAAACTGCCTTCGTATCTTAAAAAACTAATCCTGGGTCTATCTGTTTCAGCGCTGCTAGTAGAATCTAATGTATAATCTGTTTCAGTTATATGCTGTTCGCTGACATTTAATGTTAATATACCACTAGCATAATCAATAGTCCAATTAACTGTGCTTTTTACACTAGGTAATTCATATGATGTTGCTTTTTCATTATTTACCCATCCCCCCGCTCCTGAATTTAAAGTTGAATCATAAAATTCAACAATAGGATTAAACATGTTATTTATAGAAGACAATCCCCCCGGGACCATTTTACTCAATAAGTTATTATCCGGTGATGCTGCCTTTGAAGGATCTTCTCTAAGCCACCAAAAACAAGGATTACCACCTTCAACTGGTTCTAAATAAACTCTTTTATAAAATGTATAATAACCTAATGAAGGGTCTCCATTTGTACCTGTGCTTAAATCATAAGGAGATATGGTTTGATCTGTAGCTGTATTATTCCAAAAAGATTCATTAATAGTAGTGTCTTGATATAATTCACTAACGTACAAACTAGTAGGTATATTTTTAGATATATCTACACCAAAGATACTCTCTTGTAAAACTATTACTTTTCCTTGATATCCTTCCTGTTGAATTGTTTTTGGACCCCTTACGTTGCTTTGTTCTTCTAATCTAGTTTGTGCCTTAAAATTTTCTTTTTTGAATAAATAATTTGTTTTGTTATCATTATTTAATAAGTTTCCAGACATATATATACTTATTCTAATAAAAATAAATATATATTTTTTATTATGTTAGTGTTATTTTGGAAATTCTAGCTCCCGGTTTTAAACCAAACAGAAAATATTTTGTTTTATTATTTCCTGTTCCTGTTCCTAAATCACTAATTTCAGGCTCCTTTAAAGTGCCGCCAGCAAAACATCCATTATTTCCACCATTACTAGTACTGCTTCCAGCTCCTATTTTAGTAATAGAATTTGAAGATGGCACGTTATTACTAGCGGCATTTAACCATGTTGAATACCTATCTAGTGGAGATTGATTCTGTGCTCCATATGAAAGAGAATTTCT
>VMHT01055408.1_pt1 | contig 10967 bp, 9 predicted proteins | sample 4693611 | NCBI WGS metagenome assembly VMHT01 (sample SAMN12280063, study PRJNA550983) | marine metagenome | isolation source: seawater sampled from same location over 5 years 0.02-0.2 micron viral filtrate | place: USA: collected off the coast of southern California halfway between the port... ... | reverse complement strand
TTCGGAGTAAAAAATTTAAAATTATTGTTGTCTTCCCTGACCTCTGCGAAGCACCGACGATACCAATTTTAAAATTTATGTTAGGCAGACCCGGCACCTCCACATAGTAAGAGTCGGTCTTATCTTTAACTCGTAGGATTTCAAATTTTTTTTTCATTATATATAGTATATATTATATAATGAGCGATTTAAATTCAAATGAGTATTTAGAAATGTGTAATCAACTCCACGAAAAGTTTAAAAAAGTGGAGGAGAGAGAAAAAAAAGCATTTAGAATGGTCTCTATTATGAAGCGAGATATAGCTGGAATTTATGGATTAGTACGGGCTATGGATAATTATTTAATAGGAGCGTGTGACTTACCCGACGATCTTCAGACAACAATAGAGTTATTAATATCATCTGTTAAAGACGCAGCCGACCAGCATTTATTTAGTGATTTATGTAGTCCGGATGTGGAGATATTTACATTTATGGTTCCTCTTTCTTCGCATACTGGACCTGCTGCTTCCGTGAGTGTCCCGCCCCCTTCGCAAGAGCGTCCAGCTTCTCCTCCTGTTCCAAATCCACCTCTGATGATATAATAATGTGGCGGATAGTCGTAGCGGTGGGTTTTCTTTTATTTTCGTAGTCTTCAAAAATTCTGCCGACCCATTTTCCAAAAGCATTATTAGTCATCCCCTTCGCATAAGTCCCCCAGCCGACACGTGGGTGGAACATAAATGGTGGGCCGATTAGCGGTGGCTCTGCCTCTATGTATTCATTTCCTTCACGACCCTTAGCACCCCACTGGTGTTCTCTAAATTCTGTATAGAGTGTGCGGATGGGCTCTGAAAATATATCGGGGAGTGTGGTTGTCCTCGGTCCCGTGTGTTTAGTCGTTTTATCTTCGTTAATAGTCATTGTTATTTTATCCTCGTGGATAATTAGATAATTAACTTTATCAATATCCGGCCATTCGGGGGTGATCCATTCCGGGGTAAGCACTCTCAGATTAGCAATTTCCAGCCGTGGGAGGACCGGCGGGTTAGAATAAAATAGCGACACGATATAATTCATTAGTGCGATATTTTTACCCGCTGTGTGTCTCCACGTGGTATAGGGTTTTTCCTCATATATTTTTTTATATTCCTCTGCCTTTTGTTTAAGATATTCCAGCGTCACCCAGTTCTTTTTTTCTTTTTCTGATTTAGAATGTGTGTCTACGAATTTTTGTCGTGCCTTTTCTTTATCAAACATTATTTTTCTATAAATTTTAATTGTGTCTTTACTGCGTTTAGTCTGTTTAGGCAGAGCGTCTAACGCCACCGCCATCGCCTGAATATAATTTTTATATGTTGTCTGAGCGAGGTTAAACGAGTCCAATTTACTTAACACGGCCTCTGATTTATATAGCAGACGCAGTGTCTTATATTCTTTCATATCGTGGAGTTTATTAATAGCTGATACATAAAGAGCAATAGAGCTCTCTTTAAGTTCGGGGCGTTTATTGCGAATAAGTTGTGCGAGGTCCATTTTCTTATATATATTATGCGGAGGTTTTCCATTTCAATTTTCTATTAATTGTTTAAAATATGTCATTAGAAAATGTTAATATTGCTGAGACCTATATGAAAATGAGAAATTCATTTAGACACGGATTTCTTAAATATTATTATTTTAAGCGGGTGATTGGATATTGTACGGGGCTGACCGACGGAGTTAGGATACGGGCTATATTCCAACGAATGCTGGAACTTGATATTATCGAGCGGACTAATCAATACCAGGGACAGGGTAAATGGGCTCTGAGGTATAGGTTTAATCCATATCAATTAGAAGATTATTATTTTTATGAAAGTAGTGAAGAGACAAAATCTAATAATATAAAAATATAAAAATAAAATATTAGGGTATAATATAATGAGTGTTTATTCGCAATCACTAAAAACCGAAATCTTTGACCCGAGAATTGAAACAGCCGACAGAGTGGAGTTTAGACTGGATAAAGGTGATAATGTTTATTTTAGCAATTTAAGACTGGCTAATGTAGGTGTCTCTGTGACGGGTGGTCAGGACTCATATAACAAAGCCGTGGGTGTAGCAGGTAATATTAGAAGAATAACTTTACTGGATGGGGCTATTGAATTAGACAGATGCGTGGAGGTTAATAGATATTTATCGTGGTTTTTCTGCGGTGGTGAAAATAACTCAAACAGACACGTTCACCAAAATTTAGTTAAACACGAAATCGGATATAGATTGAATGATAATAAAGTCGTGGATGGTGTGGGGTCTGCCCCCGATAAACTTATCCGCCGTAGTGATGGTGTCGCTGCTGTTCCGCCGGGTCGGGCCACAGATGCCGAAATGGAGAAAGTTGCTGGCTACCTTGATCTGAGACAGATGCTCCCTATATTAGATAGTCTCGGTGTTATTAGCACAGAGATGTTTGAAAATCTCCGTCTTGTTATAGAATACGAACCTAATTCACTGGAGGGTCGTGCGAAGGTAGGGTCAGCTGCTTTGAATTTAGAAAAAGCAAACCTCACTCCTATGCTTCTTGCTGATGAGATTAAAGACCCTGCTTTAAAACAACGAGCGAAATCTAATATGAAATCTTTTCAGTGGAATACTTACGAGCACGATTTAGTGGATATTCCTGCGAATGCCTGTCCTGCTCCCGTGGTGGACGGGAATGGTAATACAACTAACGCAGACCAGGTTCAGAAAGTAAAACGGATTGTGGATGGTTTTAAAAATAAATTCGTCTCTCGTCTTGTCTTAATGAAGTGTCCTCAGGATAAAAATAATAACAGAGTGTTAAACAATGCTGTCTCTGCGACTGCCGTGCGTGGTGTAGGTGATTATGCTTCTCTTGCTATGAATAGAGAAAAGATTAACTTTATCGTGAATGGCCGACAACTCTTCGCAGGCGAGGGTTTAGACACACCGAGCAAAATCGCTGATGTCCACGCAGACACCTGGGGTAATTATAATATTTTACCTTACGCTCACACTCAGTCCGTGGGTTTAGACCAGCCGGGTAATGTTCCGCCGGCTAATGTTTATGGCACAGCTCAATATCAGCAAGTAGTGGAGCCTAATGCTCAGGACCCGAGAGTGGGTCAGTCGGCGTGGGTGGGCTGCCGTATAGGTGATACATTAAACACTTTGGAGTTTGAATATGAGAGACAGCAGGCTCCCGACGTGCGACAGGGTGCTGGTGCGAATTATGGATACACGGGTATTGCTATGGATGTCCACTTCTATGCGGAGGTGCCTAAAAAGTTTATTATGGATGGTGGAAAATATAGAATAGAATACTTATAAATAAAATGTATTATATTATTATATGGCTGATAAAAAAGATAAAAATGCTCCGGTTATTCCGAGAACAACTATCGTGGAACTTAAACAAACTAACGAAAATTCAAACTCTTCAAACCCCGGCGACTGGAACACGACATTAGATAATCCAATCGTGATAAGAGAGGGTGACGAGGTCTCACTAAAATCCGCCTTCGTGGATAGTGCCTCGGCTGGCGTGGGTTTAATAGAAGTACAACCGGATGACCCCGATGGGACCACAGCATCTATAAGCATAACAAACGGATATTATATTAACAATATTCCTTCCTCATTAGAGACAGAGTTTAAAATAGCAACTCCTACCGACGCAGCATATCAGCGTTTAGTAATATCAAAAGTATATGACCCAGTATTAGAATTGAATGGAAATGCTTTTGCTGCTGGTGCTGGGGTGGGGAGAGCAGCCATACCGGATAAAGGAGCAGCCCCCGTAGATGCTTCTATAACAGGTTTAAATGCTTTAAATGTTAGAATGACGGGAGAGCCCTATGTGGCATACCACGTGTCTAAACACGCAGCTGGAGACCCGGGTCGAACGGCACAAGAAGTTAGTAAAATAAATATAGATTTTAAAACACTAAACTCAGTCCATTCTCTCCTAACCCCCACCTCCGCAAACGCTGTGGATAGTTTAACTTTTGATATAATATACTGGCCGGCTGGTCCACAAGGACAAGTGGCGGGAAAACAGAAGTCGGCTAAATTTTCTTTACAAGTCAAAGGTGTAGACCCCAATTTAATGACTAAATTTTTTAGCACATTTACGGGGGCGGGGGCGGGTACTCTCACTATTGACCCCGGCCTCGTAGACAACAACCCAGCGAACAATCCATTTCACGCAATCACTATGGCTGCTGGTGGAACTACTTTATCATTTCCTATTTTTATGAACGACCAAGAACCTTTGATACATTTTGTTAAAGCGGGCGGGCCGCACGGGGCAATGGCGGTGCCCGTATTCGGTTTTCCAATAGCGGCGGCGGATTATAGAAATTCTGCGAATGTGTCCGTGTCTAATTTAGATCCCGTGGATAGCACCACAGAATTTTCAATTTATCCAGCAACACGCACAACAAAATTCCATATAGAGGCGAAGAAATACACAAACGCAGAACTCGCATCGGTATTAACTAATGCTATGACCGCTGTGGATAGTCGTGGTAGCATCCCTGGGAATGTTAATCTTCTCGCTAATAGTGGTATTTTAGCAACGAGCCGTGGTTTAACATTAGATTTAAATCCAACATTTACCACGCACGACGGCACACTCGCTAATAACAATCTCGGTGGTAATACATTTAATAATAGCAATATTGAAGAGCCCATTATTTTCGGAAGAGTAGTAAGAGACGCACAGGGAAACCCTCTCAGCGTGGATGGCGACACTATTTTTGATACATTTAGAATGAATGATTTAGATGACAAATCATTAAATTATATTGTAGGCTCGCAAAATTTTGCTTTGGAATGGGATGACGATGAGAGTAAATATGAATTTACCTCTCTCCACACACCTCTATATGACCTCTCTCCCGGAACAGACGGACAATCACAGATAAGACAATATACTCGTGCTCCGTCGGCAGAGGTGCCTGCTGCCGGTGCTGCTCCAAGAAGGCCTCAGATTTTTGCTGAAAAATTCTGGGCGAATAAATATTCAGGTATATTTTTAACAGATGTCAGTCCACCAAGTTTATTCCACACTGATTTAAAGTTCGGTAGTGATTTAATCGTACCTGTAGCGGGTAGTTTATTATGTAAAGACAGAAATGGAAGAGAGATGGCAGTCCACGGGGCAACAATAAACTTACAGGATGGAGTTAATATAACGGGGGACTTTGATGGTGTGGGTGCGGTAGTCCAGCGTTTAACCCCTCACTTTCCACCCGACGATGCTACGGCAGCAATAAGAGACAAAATAAAACCTTTAAATGATGATGGATTGCTGGACGACAGAGCAGGTGTTTATCAGTGTTATGATGTAGCTGCGATTAATACAGGATTTAATATAGCCGGAGCAAGTGGAGCCCCACCTGTTTATATATCTGCGAATGAAAATAGACAAATACCTATTATAGCAAAAGACCATATAGATGTGGGTGAGTACGCTGAGGTGGACGACCCATACTATAAGATTGAAGTGGGAAGTAAATTATTTAATAATATAGCCGGCGACCCTAATTATAATAGGTCTGTCTCATCTATTATATCAAAATATTATGCGAGTGGAAACTTCACCTCCTCCTATAACGAAGGGTCTATATCGTATATACATAAAGGACAGCCGGTCACTATTGATAATTTTAAATGTCGTATATTAAACTCGGAAGGACAACTCGCCGGCGATGTCGGAAATAGAAATTCAATCTTTTTAGAAATAACGAAGGTATTAGATGAATAAATAAAAATAAATAAAAATTTAATATTTTGTATATGTATAATGAGTTCTCGCAATGCTCGGATAAGTCATACACAAAATAACTCTCTCCATTCAAACAACCTAACAAAAAAGTCTAATGAACACCTCGCTAATCAAACCATTAAATTAACAGATGTAAATACCAATTTAACCACACGTCTTCCCAGTGCTCTGACGGGATCAGGCAATCTTAAAGTCTGTATTCAAGAACTAGGAAATGAAGGTAGTGAAAGATTAAATGTGGATGTAGGTGATGACATAACTCAATTGCCGACGGCACTTACAGGTGAGGGAAACCTTAAAGTGAGTATTCAAGAAGACCACACACACAATCTCGCTACAGCGGCTAAACAGGACGTGCTCGAGGCGACATTAGAAGTTATAGCAACTAACACGGCTAATATTAAAATATCCACCGATAGTGTAAATCTTAATGTAGATACTCTGGAAGCATTAACAACTTCCACAAATAGCAAATTGGATACAATAGACGGAGTATTAGATACAATCAAAACGGATAGTGCTGCGATAAAGACAGCCGTGGAAATCCTGGATAATGCCGTGAGTGGAAATGAGATTCAGGTAGATATTGTCTCTTCTGCTTTACCGAGTGGTGGGGCAACTGAGGCAACTCTCTCGGCAGCAGAAGTACACCTCGGTGCTATTGATACAGCGACCGCTGCCTGTGCGACTGACCTCGCAGCATTAGAGGTTCTTCAAACCGCAACGAATTCTGCTCTCACAACAATAGACGGGGTATTAGATAATGCTGAGGCTCATTTAGGTAATATAGATACAGCGACCGCTGCCTGTGCGACTGACCTCGCAGCATTAGAGGTTCTTCAAACCGCAACTAATTCAAAATTAGATACATTAAACGCAGAGGTGGATCAAGCCGAGGGGCATTTAGGAAATATAGATACGGCGACCGCTGCCTGTGCGACTGACCTCGCAGCGGTGGAGGTTTTATTAACTGGAATTGATGCTGATACGGATGCTATGAAAACCGACCTCGCAGCATTAGAAATTCTCCAAACAAGCACGAATAGTAAATTAGACCATTTATCAGATAATTTAGATACATTAGAAACAACTCTCACCGCTATTGAAACAGACCAAGCAGCATTAGAGGTTCTCCACACAGCGACGAATTCTAAATTAGATACATTAAACACAGAATTAGATAATGCTGAGACACACCTCGGTGCGATTGAAACAAGCGTCCAGGCATTAGACGATATAGTTAAAGCAGAAGATACGGCACACTCTTCGGGAGATAAGGGTGTTATGTTTTTAGGTGTGAGACAAGATAGTCAGGCCGACTTCGGAGCTGATGGCGATTATGTCCCGCTGAGTGTGGACGGGGATGGTAAATTGAGAGTGGCAGCATCAGCAGCATCGGGAGGAGCAACAGAGGCTAAACAGGATGTTATTGAGTCCACATTAACAGCCCTGGAAACTTCACTTCAAGCATTAGATAATGCTGTGGATGGTGATTATTTAAATGTTAATCTTAATATCGCCGGAAGCGATGTGGACGGCAATAGCGGTAATAAGTCTGCGACATCCCAGCGAGTGTGTATAGCAACCGACGACGTGCCAATAGCATTAGTAAATACAAAATTAGACCATTTATCAGATAATTTAGATACATTAGAAACAACTCTCACCGCTATTGAAACAGACCAAGCAGCATTAGAGGTTCTCCATACAGCGACTAATTCTGCTTTAACAACTATGGACGCAGTATTAGATACGATAAAAGTTGATACAGAAGCGATAGAGACGGCTGTGGAAGCATTAAACACACGAGACGCTTTAACAACGACATTAATAATTGACGGAGAGAGTGTCTCGTCGGGTGGCGGAACTCACACGAGTGCCTCCGTAGAAATAACAAAAAGACCAAAGGGCGATGGCAAACTACATTTTTTAATAAGAATAGCAACTGTCTCTCCGGGCGATATAGCACCAAACTTTTTAATATCTGCCGACAATACTAATTTTTTTACTGCTCCATTAAGTTTTGTTCAAACCGAAAACACGACGACTGGTGTAGGTAAAATAGCAACCCTGGCCTTTATTCCTAAACATTTAAAAGTGTCATTAACAAATAGTAATTTTAGTAGTGCTGCTACTTGTTCCGTCCATATCTTTAATTAATTAATTTAAATTTTTTTTGTCTCTTTATATAAATGGCGAAACTTATGAGAATAACCACGGAAGACCCCAACGGGCGTTTTGATGTAAATTTAAATGAAGGTTTTTATTTACCGCCTAATTCCACCATCGCTCTCCAATCTGCTAATTTTACAAGAGAGACACCTTCTTTTGAAATAGGACCCAGTAATGATACTTTTACTTTTCAAACAAATACAGGTAATAATCGTGAGATAAGAATTCGTGATTTAACTGACTCCACTATTCGCAGATATGATAGAAGTTCTTTTACCGACCTTTTAATGAATATGACCGCCTCGATAAACGCAGGGTTAAACACATTAACCGGACCCGACCTCGGCGTACAGGCATTAGTCACAACAGACGATACACAACACGTGACGATTGAATTTAGGAGACAGGGTTATTTAATATGGACTGGTAATCCTGCCCCTGCGATAGGACACCAAATCATACAACATAATATAACGAGAGATAATAATAGTCAAATGTTTAAGACAGCATCCACAGGTGTCCTTCCTAATGGAACAATATCCACGTCTTTATGTGCTGATAAATTAGATATATGTATAGGTGCTGGTGTAATCACTGCTCGTGTGCTTAAATATGAAGAAGCAGATCAAACGGGAAATGCCTCAGACGGAAGTGGTTTTTTTATGGGTGTTATGGAGGATAGTGTTTTTCAGCAATTAGAACACCAGGGCGGAGTAGGATTAGATGAGTCGGACTTTGTCACTGCGATATATATGAAAGACGATAATGTGTCTCGGGCAGCCAATCCCACAACGGCGTGTATAGCACCGGGGGCAACTGCGGGTAATCCACAGACATCGGCGGTGTGCGTGGTCGCCTCAGACAGCGAGGGCAATACAATATATAATGGTCGCAATGCTGCTCGGGTAAGACCTCACTGCGTAAATGCTGCCTGCGAGACACGATTAGGTGGTGGGACACGCAGAGACGTATATCAGATAGAAGTAAGAAATGGTATATTTACCTGCGTCCAGTATAGAGAGGGTGGTGGGGCTCTTTTAGACCCTGAATTAACCGATGCGGTGAGAGCGACAGCCAGTAAGCCTATTAATAAATGCGACCCTAATAAAATTTATCACGCATTTATCGGTCTATATGGAACACAGGACACGACTATTTTAGAAAATGTAGGAGTTATTAATAACCCATACACTAAACAACCAGCAGAGACAAACAACCAGATCGTTTTTGATAATGGTAATACTCTCGGAACTCCTAATGTGTCTGTCGCTGAGAGCATATATGATTTTAAATTTTTAAGACTTGATGCTGCTGGCAACGAAGTTCCAAACCCCGACCTCGCCAACTTTTTAGGATATAATAATCTGATACAATTAAACGCGAGTCAAACGCCGGGCTCTCGTATAACTTTTAGAGCACCATTTACAACTCGGGCTGCTCTGCGGGCGGAGACATACTTAATCCAACTTATCAGCAGAAGTGTAGAAAGTTATGATAGTTTATCCGGCGGTAAAGAGAATACAATATATACAATTGTTAAAGACGTGGTGGAGACGGGTGTCGAGGAGGAGATAAACTTTAACTCTAATTATCCAATTTACATACAATTAAAAAATAAAAATGAAGTATTATTAAGAGACCTTAAAGCACGGATAGTAGATAGTGATATTAAAGAATTAACTTTAATGGGTCGGTCTCAGTTGTCTCTATTATTCGGCACCGAATAGTTATATATACTCCCCCGCATCTTCTCCGAGTATTTCCAAATCTTTTAGAATATCTTCGTAGTTTTCTTTGTTTTCAAATCGGGTTTTAATTTTGTCTATACGACCTCGTAGCATTTTCAATACCTCGGGGTCGAAGTAATCTTCGGTTATATCCTCGTCCAGCTCTTTAAAGCAGGCGACGATGGATGCGGCTTGAATTTTCTTCGTCATTGAGCGGGTGGTCACGGGCATTTTTGTGTGCTATACCACCTAACAGGAAATGTGAATCAATTTTCTATAAAATACTAATTTCTAATAAAAAAAACTAACTAACTAATTTTTTTTATTTTTTGTTTTTTTATCCGAGTTTTGCCATCAGGGTTTTCACCAGTGCTTTGAGCTCGGCGACCTCGCCCCGCAGTTTATCCACCTCGTCGATCGTCCGGCGGGCTTTCGTCTGCTTCGTGGAGTGCCAGTCGTGGTCGTAGTCGTCCCAGTTCTTTTTACCCTTTTGGATGTGTCCGAGGGCTCGCTGTTGATTGGCGTAGTTTTGTTTGTTTTTTTTGTCTGCCGAGAAGTATATCTTGTAGCCCTTTTCTTCTGCCTGTTCTTTTAGGCTCGCCGTCGGGCAGGTGATTGCCGGGCAGGGGTGTTTCATAACTTCTTTTTTAGCGTCGGCCTCGCCGATGACGGACGGCTGGGCGAAGCGTGGTTTTCCAACAACATTCTCTTTATAGACCAGAAGTCGGTCCCCGCCTGGATATTCCAAGAGCCAGCCCCGGTCGTACTCGTCCACGATAAACTGCTTGATGTCTTCCCAGTGCTTGATGGCCACCTCTTCCTCGTCCTCTTCCTCGTCCTCGCTTTCACTCGCACTATCAGTCACTTCACCCTCGCACCCCGGTGGCCACGTCTCGTCGTAGCACTTTTTACAAAGCAGCTGGCCCGTGACGTCGTCGGTGTTGTATCGACCGGCCCTTATGTCGCAGATGGTGGAGCAGTACGGGATGGAGCATTTTTTTGTGTGTGCCGGTGATAGCATTTTTATCTTGCGTTTTTTGTTGGGGGAGGAGGGCATAGTTTTTTTTTGTAGGTTTTTGGAGAGGGAGGTAGAGACAAGTGTAAAAGTGTGGGTTTTGTTTGGTTTTGTTAAGCTCGGGGGCTTTTGGTTGTTTTTGGTCGGTTGTTATATACCTTACTATAAGTGTGGGAAATGTGAATCAATTTTTTACGCTTTGGGGGGATAATGGGCTACACTTATTATTATCTACCGGGTCTGCCTACTAACTATTACAAGTTGGGTGGATAATGTGGCG
>VMHT01176327.1_pt1 | contig 10968 bp, 10 predicted proteins | sample 4693611 | NCBI WGS metagenome assembly VMHT01 (sample SAMN12280063, study PRJNA550983) | marine metagenome | isolation source: seawater sampled from same location over 5 years 0.02-0.2 micron viral filtrate | place: USA: collected off the coast of southern California halfway between the port... ... | reverse complement strand
TTTAATGCCGCTTATCTGGCCGAAATGTATATGGAAACTACCGAGGGTTTTGCTGGTCAACAAGAAATCATAAACAAATTTGGATTAGAAATTAGAGAAGACACTACTTTTATGGTGTCAAAAAGAAGATGGTTAGATTTAGTTGATGACCCTGCTACTTTAATTGTATCAGGCAGACCAAACGAAGGCGATATAATTTATATGCCTTTGATGAATAGTTTTTTTGAAATACAATTTGTTGAAGACCAAGAGCCATTTTTCCAATTAGGCCAATTACCAGTTTACAAATTAAGATGTACTAGATTTGAATATTCAAGTGAGAGACTTGATACAGGCGTTTCAGAAATTGACGCTGCTGAAGATAAGTATTCATTAGATCAACTTGCTCATCAAATGAGTTTAGAAAATGAAGATGGTGCTTTATTACTTGAAGCTGATGGTGCTGATAGTTCATCTAATTATCTATTAATGGAAACTTATAATATACAATCACAATCGCCTTATGCTGATAACAATGATTTAGATACAGCTGCTGGCTTTGATACATCATCAACAGCAGACGACATATTAGATTTTACTGAACGTAACCCATTTGGAGAGGTTGACTTTTAATGTTTGGAAATTATTTTTACAACGAAAGTATGAGAAGAATGACCATAGGTTTTGGTCAAATCTTTAACAACATACAGATAAAAAGAAAAAATGACACAGGAAAAGTTATACAAACTATTCGTGTGCCTTTGGCATATGGCCCTAAAGAAAAATTTTTAGTTAGATTAGATCAACAATCAAGTTTAAATAACAGAGAGTTTGCCATTACATTACCTCGTATGGGTTTTGAAATATCAAATATCGCATATGACCCTACTAGAAAACTAACTAGAATACAAAAATTTAAACAAGTAAAATCTAACAAAGATGGTAAAGTTTTAGATTTTAATTATACACCAGTCCCTTATAATATATCATATAACTTGTTCTCTTTTACAGCAAGTGCTGAGGCTGGTTTACAAATTATAGAACAAATATTGCCTTTCTTTCAACCAGACTTTACAGTAACTATTAATGCCATACCAGATTTAAATATTAAGAGAGATATACCAATTATTTTAAATAGTGTTAATTATGAAGACACATACTCTGGTGATTTTCAAACCAGAAGAGCTGTAATTTACACATTAAATTTTACTGCTAAAACCTATCTATTCGGTCCGTCAACATCACAAAAAGTTATTAAAACCGTTCAAACTGATAATTACTCTGATACAGATAGAGTAAATAAAGCAAGGGAAAGTCGTATTATTATTGTGCCTAGTCCTACAACGGCCGACGCTGATGATGACTTTGGATTTACAACAACCATTGACTTTTTTGAAGATAGTAAAAAGTATAATGTAACGACAGATAAGGACGAATAAATAGTATAAATACTATAATAGAGAATCACAATTATGGCCATAAACAGAATTAAAACTGGTGGAATTACAGACGCTACTATTCAAAGTGGCGATATAGCACCAGGTACTATAGCAAGCGATAGATTAGCAGGCTCCGTTGCCAATGCTAAACTAGCAAATTCATCAATTACAATTAACGGTACGGCAGTCGCTTTAGGCGGCTCAGTAACAGCAGGCACAAACTGGCAAGCAGTAGTGGTTGCTGACGGTTCAACTACACTTACAGCAGTCGCTGGTAGAGGATACTTTTTAGATACTAATACAGGTGTTATAGAGGTATTTTTACCTACATCACCTAGTAGAGGTGACACAATTGTTTTAGCCGATTATTCAGGTACTTTTTCTACAAATAAAGTTCTTATTAATACAGGCGGAAAAAATATTGATAGTACAGAGGTACCCGGTGAATTTGAATTAACTACAAATAATACGGTATTAGAATTAGTATTTGTTGATAATGATAAAGGTTGGTTAGCAAAACAAAATGAGGCTACATCAGGACCAAGTTTAATTGATGGTGGTGATTACCAACCAACAGCTTATGTAGCTGCTACAGGTGGTACGATCACAACTTCAGGTGATTTCAAAATTCATACATTTACAGGTGACGCTAACTTTGTTGTATCTTGTGGTGGTAATACAAAAGGTTCAAATCAAGTTTCTTATTTAGTAATCGCTGGCGGTGGTGGAGCAGGTGGTGATGGCGGCGGAGGCGGTGGCGCTGGTGGATTTAGAGAGGGTAAATCTCCTTCTACTCCTTACACAGCAAGCCCATTAGACGCTGGTTCAGGATTACCTGTTACAGCACAAACTTATCCTGTTACGGTAGGAGCTGGTGGTGCTGGCGGTGCTCAACCAACAACAGGAGCAGCAGGATCAAATTCAGTATTTTCAACTATCACCTCAGCAGGTGGTGGAAGAGGTGGTGGAAGAGGAGCAGCTGGAAATGGTGGTTCAGGTGGAGGTGGTGATAGAGGTTCACCACAAGCAGCTGGTACAGGAAACACACCACCAGTAAGTCCAGCACAAGGTACAAATGGTGCTCCAGGTGGCCCACCAAACGGAGATGATGGTGGCGGCGGTGGTGGCGGTGCTACTGATGCAGGATCATCAAATGGTCCTTCAGGTGGAGCTGGCGGTGGTACTGGCGGTGATGGTGCTTCAAGTGAAATTTCAGGTTCAGCGGTAACTAGAGCAGGTGGTGGAGGTGGTGGCTCATCACCAAAATGTGTTTCATCAGCAGGTGTTGCTGGTGCTGGAGGTGGTGGAACAGGGGTGACAGGTGGTTCAAATGCAACATCCGGTTCAGCTAATACTGGAGGCGGTGGCGGAGGATCATCAGGTGGTCCTGGAGTACCAGTTACACAAGGTGGATCAGGTGGTTCAGGCGTAGTAATAATAAGATACAAATTTCAAAATTAAATATTGAAGTTTTTAAAACACCTATATATTATACATCATTGAATAAGGATTATATAAATGAATTTGAAAAATTATTATTATCACTTCCAATCGGCGTTATCGCCAAAACTTTGCCAAGACATTATAGATTACGGTAAACAACATAAAGCAGAAATGGCCATCACAGGTGGTGTTGAAAGAGACGATGGTTCAAGTAGAAAAGCTGATGGTAGTCTAAAAAAATCAGTAATCAATAACATACAAAAGAAAAGAAAGTCCGATATTGTTTGGATGAACGATAGATGGATTTACAAAGAAATACAACCATTAATACACGAAGCAAATGCTAAAGCAGGTTGGAATTTTGAATGGGATTTTTCAGAATCTTGCCAATTTACAAAATATGGTGTAGGCCAATATTATGGTTGGCATTGTGATAGCTGGGAAAAACCTTATGAAAGAAAAAAACTTGACGATGGATCAATTGACCCCTCTCACGGAAAAATACGAAAACTATCAGTAACTATTAGTCTAAATCATCCTGATGAATATGATGGTGGTAATTTAGAATTTGATTTTAGAAATCAAGTGGATTGGGAAAAAAATAAAAAAAAGGCTATAAAATCTTGTACTGAAATAAGACCTCGTGGTTCGGTTATTGTTTTTCCAAGTTTTGTGTGGCACAGAGTAGCACCAGTTACAAGAGGCACACGATACTCTTTAGTAGTTTGGAACCTGGGGTACCCTTTTAAATAAAGGATATATAATATAAAATGACAGTTACATCAAATCAAAAAGAAGAAATGAATACAGATTGGCGCTTTGCTACGCCGATTTATACAATTGAAAAACCAGAATGGTTATCCTCAGCAATTAAAGCCACAAATAAGTTTATTAAAGAATCTGAAAAAAATATGGCTGAACCTTTAAAAGAAAGAAAAAAGTTTTTAGGTAATAAAAACTATTCAAAAGTAAAAGACCACGGATTAAGTTATCACTCAACACCACTAAACGGTGATCCAGGTCTAAAAGAAATGGAATCTTATATTGGACAAACCTCTTGGAATCTTTTAGAAGAATGGGGTTATGATATGGAAAAATATACAATGTTCTTTACAGAATTTTGGGTACAAGAGTTTGCTAAACAAGGTGGTGGTCATCACAGCACTCACGTTCATTGGGATAATCATATATCAGGATTTTACTTTTTAAAGTGTAGTGATAAAACATCTTTTCCTGTTTTCCACGATCCAAGAGCTGGAGCAATGATGACAAAGTTACCTCAAAAAAATGGTAATAAAATTAGTCCAATGTCAGATCAGTTACACATTAGACCTAAACCAGGAACATTAGTATTTTTTCCTGCTTATGTACCACACGAATTTGCTGTAGATAATGGAGTTGAGCCGTTTAGATTTATTCACTTTAATTTACAAGCAGTAAGAAATATAATTGTTGACACAGCGAAAGGTATGAAATAATGAAAACAACATTTAAAAAAAATCATTATCTAGTTATAAAAGAAGCGATTGATCCTAAAATTGCTAACTTTTTATATAACTATTTTTCAATGAAAAAACAAGTGGCAAGGACATTATTTGACACTCGTTATATATCACCATTTACAACAGAGTTTGGTGTATGGAATGATGAACAAGTGCCAAATACATATTCACATTATGCTGATATAGCAATGGAAACTTTATTGTTAGCTGTTCAACCTAAAATGGAAAAAGCAACAGGTATTAAATTAAATCCTACTTACTCTTATGCTAGAATATATAAAAAAGGTGATATATTAAAAAGGCATAAAGATAGATTTAGTTGTGAGATTTCAACAACTATGAATTTAGGTGGTGATGACTGGCCAATTTATTTAGAAAATACAAAGAATGTCGGAATACCTGATAATAAAAAATATACAGCTCAAAGTGAAAATAAGGGTAAAAAGATAACTTTAAAACCTGGTGATATGTTAGTTTATAAAGGTATGATACTAGAACATTGGCGAGAAGTATTTTTAGGAGAAAATTGTGCTCAAGTGTTTTTACATTATAATGATGTTGATTCTAAAGTTGGTGAAGCAGATAAAAATATTTTTGATAATAGGCCACATTTAGGTTTACCTAATTGGTACAAAGGTTTTAAACTTTAATTTAATAAATAGCTTTATGAGTAAATTAGAAGAAAAAGTCAACGAGATACTTGGCATTGAAAAAGAAGTAGAAAAGGTAGAAAAAGAATTTAAACCTTTGGTGCCTCGTAAAGAAGATAAACAAAAAGAAGACGTTGATAACGATTACAAATATAGTAGAGAAAATTACTATAATTTAATTGAAAGAGGCCAAGAGGCTATACAAGGTATATTAGATGTAGCAAAAGAAGGCCAACATCCTAGAGCATATGAGGTAGCATTAGCAGGTATTAAAAATGTCGCCGACACCGTAGATAAATTACAAGATTTACAAGCTAAGTTAAAAGAATTAAAACAATTACCAAAAACATCTAACGCTAATATTAAAAATGCTTTGTTTGTAGGGTCAACAGCTGAATTACAAAAAATGTTGAATAGAAAAAAAGAAGATGAAAATATTGAAAGCAAAAACATCACACCCGAAAAAACAGATATTTCAGATTAGCGATCTTAATTACAATCTGTATTACACTAATAATAATTCAAAATTAGTTAATGGTGCCGAAGATATTTTAGAAGGCGCTGATATGATTGATCCTATTCAAGTTAAAAAATATACTAAATCAAAGACACCAAGATATGGTGCTGGTGGTAAAATTTATAGAGAAAGAGAATACGGTGTTTGGAAAGGCAATCAAAGAGTGACAGCTGCTGTCAAGTTAGGGTATACACATATTGAGGGCATAGTAGTATGAGTACAGACGCATATCTAGGTAATCCAAATCTTAAAAAGGTAAACACACCTGTTGAGTTTACTGAAGAACAAATTTTAGAATATCAAAAGTGTGCTAATGATCCATTATATTTTATGGAAAAATATATACAGATAGTATCACTTGACGATGGCCTTGTACCTTTTAAAATGTATGGTTTTCAAAAAAAGATAGTAGAGACTATTCATAATAATAGATTTACAATTTGTAAATTACCTAGACAATCAGGTAAATCAACTACAACTATTTCATACTTGTTACACTATGCTTTATTTAACGCTAACTCTAATATTGCCTTACTTGCCAATAAATCATCAACTGCTAGAGATATATTAAGTAGATTACAATTGGCATATGAAAACTTACCAAAGTGGCTACAACAAGGTGTAATAAACTGGAACAAAGGTAACATAGAATTAGAAAACAAATCAACTATTGTGGCGGCTGCCACATCTTCAAGTGCTATTCGAGGTGGTTCTTATAATATTATATTTTTAGATGAGTTTGCTTTTGTACCTACAAATATTGCTGAGATGTTTTTTAGTTCAGTATATCCTACAATCTCTGCTGGTAAAAATACAAAAATGATAATCGTATCAACACCTTATGGTATGAATCAGTTTTACAAACTATGGGTTGACGCTGAGAATAAAAGAAACGATTACATACCAATAGAAGTTCATTGGTCAGAGGTGCCAGGTAGAGATGAAGATTGGAAAGAACAAACAATTAGAAATACATCACCTGAGCAGTTTCAACAAGAGTTTGAGTGTGAGTTTTTAGGTAGTGTTAATACTTTAATTAGCCCTGCTAAGATTAAGACAATGGCATATTTAAATCCTATTAAAACATCTGGTAGTATAGAAATGTTTGAGGCGCCTATTAAAGATCATACTTATGTGGCTACTGTTGATGTATCCAGAGGTGTTGATAAAGATTATTCTGCCTTTGTAGTATTTGATGTTACAAAAATGCCTTTTAAAGTGGTGGCCATTTATAAGAACAATGAGATAAAACCTTTTGTTTTTCCAAATGTTATTGAACAGGTTTGTAAGGGTTATAATCACGCTCATATACTTACTGAGGTAAATGACATAGGCCAACAGATAGCTGAGGCTTTACAATTTGAAATAGAGTATGATAATATATTAATGACAACACAAAAAGGCCGAGCTGGTCAAGTTTTAGGTGCTATGTTTAGTGGTCGTGGTTCATCTATGGGTGTTCGTATGACAAAACAAATTAAAAGAATAGGTTGTGCTAATGCCAAAACACTAATTGAGGGTGATAAATTACTCATTAATTCATTTAAGATCATAGAGGAGATGTCCACTTTTGCTAAAAGAGGTCAAAGTTGGCAGGCCGAGGATGGTTCAAATGATGATTTAATGATGTGCTTAGTTATGTTTGGTTGGTTGTCTAATCAACCTTATTTTAAAGAATTGACCAATACAAATGCTAGACTTAAAATGTATCAGGAACAACAGAATTTGATAGAACAAGATATAGCACCTTTTGGTTTTTTAGATGATGGTATAAATGAACACGAAGAAACAACCGTTGACGAATACGGCGATGTATGGCACCCCGTAACAAGAAAAGGTATGTAATTTAGGGTTATTATAAATATCTACAAGATGACATTTGACTATGGACTTATGAATAATAAGAATTTTGAATACTATGAACAAGGTAAATTAAATTTAAGAGGAGAATAAACCTATGGCATTTCAAGTATCACCAGGTGTTCTCGTACAAGAAAGAGACTTAACTAGAATCATACCAGCTGTATCAACTTCGATTGGTGCTTATGCTGGAGAATTTAGAAAAGGACCTTTAGATGAGATCGTAACGATCTCTAGTGAAGCAGAATTAGTTGACACGTTTGGAAAACCTGACTCAAGTAACTTTGAGCACTTTTTCAGCGCTGCTAACTTTTTGGCTTACTCTAACTCATTGAGAGTTGTACGAGCTACCCAAACATCACACGCTAATGCTAACGACTCCGGCTCTAGTTTCTTAATCAAAAATGTAGATGATTATGACGCTAACTATGCTGGTGGCGAAATCTTTGGCGGTGCTAACTATGTTGCTAAAACAGCAGGTACTCACGGAAACAACTTACTTGTATCAACTTGTCCAAGTGCTACAGCTTACTCACAAGAATTAGCTTCAGGAAACTCAGTAGCGTCAGCAGGCGCTGTCGGCGACACAACTGTAACGGTTGATGATGTTGACTTAGCAAGCAATGTAATTAATGTTGGAGATATAATCCAATTTAGTTCAACTGCTTCTACAACTGATTTTGATGACGGCGAGTTTTATAGAGTAACAGCTGCTAACACAGGAACAAATGTTGTAACTTTTGTACAACATCCAAGAGGTTCAGGTGGTTTAAAACGTGTAGTTGCTGATAACGCAAGAATCAAAAGAAGATGGAGATATTATGACGCCGTTGACGGCGGTGCTCCAGGAACATCACAGTTTGTATCTGATAGATCAGGTTCAGGCGATGAAATACATATCGTAATCGTTGACGAAGACGGTGGTATTACAGGTGTACCAGGACAAATAATTGAATCATTTTCTAAATTATCAAAAGCGGCAGACGCTAAAACTCCACAAGGGGACACAAACTACTTACCAACCGTGTTAAGAAATCAATCGAAACACGTTTATTGGGTAGACTGGCCAACGGCTGGTACCAACTGGGGTTCAAACGCAACTGGCGTAACATTTACAGCAGTTGACACACCAAGTCTAGCTTCACTTTCGGGTGGTGCTAACGGTTCAACGGTAACAGATGGACAACTTCAAACAGCATACGAGAAGTTCCAAGACTCTGAAACTGTTGATGTTGGTTTAATTATTGCTGGTCCAAGTGGTTCAACAGCACACATTGACAATCTTATAACTATTGCTGAAAATAGAAAAGATTGTGTTGTGTTTGCTTCACCACAAAGAGCAGACGTTGTAAATGTAACTAACTCAAATACACAAGCAAACAATGTGATTGATTTCTTCGATAACATTAGATCATCTTCATATGTTGTTTTTGACTCAGGTTATAAACAAATGTATGATAGATTTAATGACACATTTAGATTTGTGCCTTTAAATGGAGACATTGCTGGTCTAGCGGCTAGAACGGATTTGATAGCAGATCCTTTCTTTTCACCTGCTGGATTTAACAGAGGTGTTGTAAGAGGTGCCGTTAAACTGGCCTTCAATCCAAATAAAACACAAAGAGATGACTTATATCAAGCAAGAGTAAATCCTGTGGCAACTTTCCCAGGACAAGGTACGGTATTATTCGGTGACAAAACTGGATTATCTTCGCCTTCAGCGTTTGATAGAATCAATGTGAGAAGATTGTTTATCATATTAGAGAAGGCAATATCTACAGCTGCTAAATTTCAATTGTTTGAGTTTAATGATGAGTTTACTAGAGCAAACTTTAGAAACATCATTGAACCATTCCTAAGAGAAATACAAGGCAGACGTGGTCTTACTGACTTCTTAGTCGTTTGTGACGAAACTAACAATACAGGTGATGTAATTGATAGAAATGAATTTGTAGCAGAAATCTTTGTGAAACCTGCTAGAAGTATCAACTTTATCACATTATCATTTGTAGCAACCAGAACAGGAGTGGCCTTTGAAGAGGTCGCTGGCTAATAGTAGAGAGGAATAAAATATGCCAAATATTAATGACTTCAAAGCTAAACTTGCTGGCGGCGGCGCAAGAGCCAATCAGTTTAAGGTGACAATGCCTTTCCCTGGTTACGCACAAGTTGGTGGCGAAATAGAAGACCTAGCATTTTTATGTAGATCAACACAATTACCTGATATGACTATCGGTGTTGTGAATGTTCCTTTTAGAGGAAGAAACATAAAGATTGCTGGAGATAGAACAATCGGTGAATGGCCAATTACTTGTTATAATGACACAAACTTTAAGTTAAGAAATGCTTTCGAAAGATGGCAAAACGGTATCAACAATATGTCTGATAACGAAGGCTTAACTAATCCAGTTGATTATCAAGTGGATGCGTTTGTAGATCATTTAGACAGAAATGGTAATACGGTTAAATCGTACACGCTAAGGGGAGTTTTCCCTACGGTTGTGGCACCAATTGAATTGACGTATGATGAACAAACGGCAATAGAACAATTTGACGTTACGTTCAACTACCAATTCTTTGAAAGCAATACGACTACTTAATATTAATGAGGGTGGCCTGGTCTCCAGGCCATCTTCCTAAAACTATTATAAGTAGTAGTAATTAATTTAAAGGAAATATAAAATGGCTGAATTATTTGGATTTAGTATTACAAGGGCAAAAAAACAAGCCGATCCGAAACAGAGCTTTACTACAACTCAGGCAGATGATGGTACACAAACTATTGCTGCTGGTGGTTACTTTGGTCAGTACCTCGATATGGAAGGTACGGCAAAGAGTGAGGCGGATCTAATACGTAGATATAGAGAAATAGCTTTACACCCCGAATGTGATATGGCAATAGAGGATATTGTCAACGAGGCTGTTGTAGCTAACGAAATGAAAGACGCTGTAAGAGTAAATGTAGATAATTTACCTTATGGTAAAGATGTAAGAAGAAAAATAGAAGACGAATTTCAAAATGTATTAAAGTTAATGAATTTTAATACAAAAGGCCACGACATCTTTAGAAGATGGTATGTTGATGGCCGAATTTACTATCATAAAATTATTGATAGAAATGCTCCTGTAAAAGGTATTACAGAGTTAAAGTATATTGATCCTCGTAAAGTTAAAAAAATTAGAGAGATCAGAAAGAAAAGACCAGAGGGTGCTGGTCCTAATATGCTTTCAGTTGTAGATGAGTATGTTGAATACTATCTTTACAATGAAAAAGGTGTATCAGGTACAACAACTGGTACAGGTATAAAGATAGCACCTGACACAATCGCATTTTGTCCGTCAGGTCTTATAGATCAAAACAAAAATATTGTTATGTCTTATTTACATAAGGCAATTAAACCTGTAAATCAGTTAAGAATGATTGAAGACGCTACAGTAATTTACAGAATTGCTAGAGCGCCTGAAAGAAGAATATTTAAGATTGACGTAGGTAATTTACCTAAACAAAAAGCTGAACAATATCTACGAGATGTTATGGCAAGATATAGAAATAAACTTGTCTATGACGCTTCAACTGG
>VMHT01220168.1_pt1 | contig 10969 bp, 14 predicted proteins | sample 4693611 | NCBI WGS metagenome assembly VMHT01 (sample SAMN12280063, study PRJNA550983) | marine metagenome | isolation source: seawater sampled from same location over 5 years 0.02-0.2 micron viral filtrate | place: USA: collected off the coast of southern California halfway between the port... ... | reverse complement strand
GATTTGGGAGCTCTACGCCTACCAGAAGGAGTACTTTGGGGTCAGCCCAGACGTGGTGACCCTAAAGGCTGGGCGCCTAGGGATCGGGACCTCGGAGCCTAGGGCCGTCCTAGACGTGAGGGGTTCATCGAGATTTGATACTATTACAATTCCCAGGGCATTATTTAACCCTGGGTATTCTCGTTCCGCGATATTATATACGGGTGGCTATTATAGAACGAAATATCAAAATGTGCATGAATATTACCAAAACTTACTCATTCCACCTGCGAGTGAGATAGCGGGCTACAGTATTGACGCTCAATGGTATGCTTTAAGTAATTATACAAGTGGTAACTCCCTAAACACAACAATAATTGACTCATTAGTATACTGGTTAAAAAATAGACAAGATGGTCATATTCACGAATCTCAGTTTATCGTTAGTGGTGGGACACATTTTGAGAGAGTATATGGACAAAAATTCGCCACACACTTCCGACTTTGGGGATATGGTGAAAGGAGCAATCATACTCATACTAAGTACTACGTTAGCAATTATAATGTCAGTCTTACATCTGCAGCCGAATTGAACATATATTATTCGGAAACTGTTTTATAAAATTATATGTGTAATGTATATGAATGCGCACTGGGTAAATCGTGTTTTATACGAAATTGAGCATGTTTCAGATAAACTTTTTATAGACGATGATTCAACAGAAACGTTGTACAATACATTTGAATCCGTGAAAGTAGTAGATGGAAAAGACGTTGATGTAAAACCAGATAAAGATATTTTTAACTCAAAATGGAAAGAATTATTGTTAAAGGACCTTAGGGCCGAGAGGGATCGTCGCCTCCAAGCAGTGGATTGGGTGGCCGTCAAGGCCTTCACAACCTCCACCCCAGTCCCAGAGGCTTGGGCCACCTACATGCAGGCTCTAAGGGACCTCCCAGCCACCACTGAGGACCCTAAGAACCCTGTTTGGCCCGTCCAGCCAAGTCCATAGGACTTGTCCCCTCCCCCCATTTAATAACAGGTAAAATCATTTCTTACCCTATATTAAATGTCATTGATAACACCAGAGGGGACATTAATAATTGAGAACTCCCACTTGGATGTGAGGGGCAATGTAAATGCGGTGGCCCTAAAGTTGGGAACCGCGAGGTTGACCCCTTCCTACGATCTCGCCGCGGTCACCGGGGTTGGGAATAGCACCCCCTACACAGTAGAGTTTAGTAACGCCACCACTGGTTTGGCGACGACCTCCAACCTCCAAGTTGGGGGGACCCTAAAACTTGGGGGAACTGTAGACTTTGAAAATCCCCTAAGTCTGGCGGCCGTCAGCCTTGTGAGCAATACCACCCCCTACACCATAGAGTTCAGTAACGCTGCCACTGGGATAGCGACCACCGCAAACGTCGATGTTGGGGGGGAACTCGCGGTCACTGGGAACGCCACGGTGTCTTCGAATCTCACTGTCTCGGGGGACGCCACGGTGTCCTCCAATCTCACAGTCTCTGGGAACGCCACGGTGTCTTCGAATCTCACAGTCACAGGGAACGCCACGGTGTCTTCGAATCTCACAGTTGGGGGGAATGTCTCCCTGACTGGCACAGGAAGTATCGTAGTCCCAGTAGGTACAACTGCTCAGAGACCAGCGACCGGTCTGTCTGGGATGGTGAGGTTTGACTCTGATCTGGATGCACTCCAAATATATAACGGAACCGCATGGTCGTCCGTGGGATCCATGTATGCTACCGGTGGGACCCTTACAACCGTCGATGGATACCGCATTCATTCATTCACAAGCTCCGGAGACTTTGTTGTATCCATAGCTGGGGTTGTGGAGTATCTCGTTATCGGTGGTGGTGGTGGTGGTGGTTACGGTCACGGTGGTGGTGGTGGCGCTGGTGGATATCTATCTGGATCTAAACATGTATCGGTGGGGACACATGCAATCGTAATTGGTGCCGGTGGTGCGGGCAGCACACTCCAAGGTAATAATGGAAATAGCACTACCGCATTGGGTTTGACAGCTTTGGGTGGTGGTGGTGGTGGTTGCCGGAATTCAGGCAATCAAGCGGATGAAAATGGTAGGGCGGGGGCTTCTGGTGGAGGTAGTTGTGAAGATAGCTATACTGTTGGTGAAGCCTTAAATGATGGCAGTCAGGGTAACTTGGGGGGTGTCAGTGGGGGTGCAACGCCTGGTAACGGGGCGGGTGGTGGTGGTGCCGGTGGCACTGGGGGGAAATCAACTGGTAGTAACGGTTCAGGATATTCCGGTCAGGGTGGTGCCGGTTTATCGAGTTCAATTACCGGTGCGGCCGTATGCCGAGCGGGTGGTGGTAGTGGTGGGAGGTGGAGTGCTGGTGCTATTGGTGCTGCCACGGGTGGTGGTGGCACCGGTGGGGCGACTGGTGGAAGTAGTTCTACACCCGGAGCTGCCAATACTGGGGGTGGTGGTGGTGGTGGTGGAAACGATTCTAATGGTTCGGGTGGCTCGGGTGTCGTAATCATCCGTTATAAAATGTAGGATAGTAGTATATGGTTCACTTTGCCGAAATAGATCCAACTACGAATATAGTCAAACGTATAATTGTCTGTGAGTCTAAAGAGTGGTGTGAGAAGACATTTGGGGGAACCTGGATCAAGACTTATTATAGAACGGAAGGTACCAACTTTGCGGGGATAGGGTGGACCTACCACCCAGACAAGGACAACTTCTCTTCGCCACAGCCCTACCCCTCATGGACTCTAGACGATCAATGCAATTGGCAACCCCCGGTGGCCCGACCGGTGGGTGAGGGCCCCTACACCTGGAACGAGGAGACCCAATCGTGGGAATCCAACTTGTAAGTCCACATTTAATAACGTGTAAATCATTTCTTACCCTATATTAAATGTCTATAGAATCACCAGACAACACTTTGAATGTGAGGAATGCCGTTATCAAAGTCAGCAGGGTGGAGATGAATACCCTCTCCGCTAACACGATAACCTCAGATATCACCATCTCTGGGAACGCCACGGTGTCTTCGAATCTCACAGTCTCTGGGAACGCCACGGTCACGGGTGACCTCAATGTCTCTGGGGCTCTAGGAATACTGGACGCTATATACCCAGTGGGCACAGTTATCGACCGCGCAACTGCGATCACCGATACCCACCTAAACGGTAAGTATAAGGCGTTCCTCGCAGCCCCTAATCAGGAGTGGGAGTTAGTTTCAGATGGTCAAGACGTTGTTCCGTTGGAGTATTTGTCTCAAAATGGAGATAGTACCAATTACTGTGATCGCGGCACTATGTTAGCCTCAAGCGCGTTACAAAACTTGACTACTACGTTTGAGACCATAGAAGGATCTGAGGTTACTGCTTTTACTCCTGTACTTGGCACAACTAAACTTTTATATAAAGTTGTTATCGCGTTTCATCATGGTAGTGCGGCACCGTTGGGGAATTTTGTTATTGAAATGAAAGAAGGTTCTGGACCTTGGACACAAATATCCAAATCTACGGATTCAATGTATTCCGATAGTGATTTGAATTCTCCATTTGAATGTTCTGCTATCGTATATTTTGGTGATAGTACAAATGATTTATCACAAGGCCGCACCAGTACTGTTCGGCCTACTATTGGTTTGAGAGTTATAGGAAGGGAGTTTACTTCGGGAGGCAATGCAGCAGTTGTTAATGTTGTCGATTATGTTTTGACTGGTAATGTTGATACTGCTCATGTAGAGCGACATGTACCTCCTCGTGTTGATATGATATCACTTGGGCCCGAAGGTATTTTGAAGTACAAGCGCACATTGTAGATCCAACTTGTAAAAAGTCAGCTTAAAAATAAACTCTCACTATAATATAAAATGTCTGGTGGTATTGCCCAACTCGTTGCCGTCGGTGCTCAGGATGTCCACCTCGTTGGCCAACCAGAGGTTAGCTTTTTCCGATCGACCTACAAGCGTCACACCAACTTCTCCCAAACTGTCGAGCGTCAGGTCATTCAGGGCAACGTCTCGAACAATGGTATGTCCACCGTCCGCTTCGAGCGGAAGGGGGACCTCCTAAACTATGTCTACTTGGCCCCTATCAACTCCACAGGCACCGAGGCCCAACCCGTCGCGACTTGGACGGATGTGATCTCCAAGGTTGAGCTCCTCATCGGTGGTCAGGTCGTGGATGAGCAGGACTCGAACTACTCTACCCGCATCGCCCCAACCCTCTCGGCGACCTCTTCCTCCAAGTCGGTCTCTGGTGGTATCTACACCGGTTCCGCGTCGGAGCGTTTCTACCCCCTCCGCTTCGCCTTCTGCGAGAACTGGCAGACGGCGCTCCCTCTCATCTCCCTCCAGTACCACGACGTCGAGCTCCGCATCACCTGGGGTTCCGCGGCGTCGGCCTACAGGTGGGATGTCTACGCCAACTACGCGTACCTCGACACCCAAGAGCGGGAGGTGTTCGCGGGTCAGCCCCAGAACATGCTCATCACCCAGGTCCAGAAGGCGATCTCTTCGGGCTCTAAGATGCAGGAGCTCAACTTCAACCATCCCATCAAGTACCTGGCCTCTGCGGATGGTACCACATTGGATATGCTCGCGGACACGAATAAGCTCAAGCTCCAGATCAATGGCACGGACGTCGCGGACTTCAAGTTTGCCAACCCCAACTTTACCGATGTCCCCCTCTACTACCACACATCGAACGCCTCCAGCCCCACCGCCAACACCCTCTTCGTTTACCCATTCTGTCTGGACACTGGTAAGCTCCAGCCCACGGGTACCCTCAACTTCTCCCGTCTCGACTCGGCCCGTATCATCAACGATACGACAACATGCGACTCGGACATTTACGCGGTGAACTACAACGTCCTCCGCATCGAGAACGGTATGGGTGGTCTTTTATATTCTAACTAAATAATAACAATGTATTTGGAAGTCATCTTCCTCCTCGCCATCGTTTTTGTATTGACGTACGATCCCAAGTCCAGGAAACTTGAAAAGTTTGTTGGTCAGCCGACACCCTCCACGGAGAAGTCGTGTCAACCTACGCATTACGAAGCCGTCCAATTTGCCCAAAGTCCCTATGAGTGTCCAACCTCAGGGAAACCCTCGATGGGTGTAATTACTTAAAAGAGAGATGCTCTTTACAAGTATAAATGATTCCAATTAACCGTGAGACGATGTTGATCGTCGGTGTGATTATATGTGCCGCCGGTATTATCTTCCTCTTCAACGAACTGAAGAAGACTAAGCAGGAGGTCAACGAATTTAAGGGTTTTTCGGAGCAGGTTGTAAAGCACCTTAATGCACCAGCCCCTAAAGTTGAAGAAGTGGAGGAAGAGGAGGTAAAATCCGAGGAATAAACTTATGCCCCTATTATAACTTGCGAATGCGCAATGAAAAAGTACAAAGCAATTGCAATACCGGTTAGCTTCGTGGACGATAAGCCAAGGTTCCTCACTGTGAGGGATTGGCGATTCAAGGATTGGATTTTCGTCACGGGTGGATGCAGGCGGAGGGAGATTCTAAATCCTCTCAGGTGTGCACTTAGGGAGTTGGAGGAAGAAACGAGGGGGGTCGTGTCCCTAAAAAATGGAGAGTATACGGAGTTTAAATTTACAGTCAAGGAAAGTCCCACGGTAGATCTAGAATACAACGTTTACATATTTTTTGTTGATTATAACAGAGCCGAACAACATTCACAGGTCAAGAAGTTTTACGAAGAAAAGCAGAAGACAAGCCTAAAGAAGTTGATGAACCAGCCCATTAAGAAGACCCACGATGAAAACGATTACATGAGTTATGACACACTAGAAGAATTTAACTCACGTAAGCGTTGGAAGCTCATAGTGGATAACGTTTTGAAGAATCCACAATTCTACGCCTGTATAACTTCTTTGAATAGAAAAACATTTTCTATAAAATAATGAAGTCAAAGGCTTTCATTTTGAGGCAGATTGAAGAATTACTGAAAAGTAATAGAGGTCTATGTGATCAGGAAATTCAAGAGTGGAAGGAGGAGAATGGAGATAGGACGGTCTATGAACTCCTGACTATAAAGAAGGAACTTTCTGAAACCCAAGAATATCAGGATGTATCTTGTATGAGGTGGTTTAGAGAATAGGGTCTCTACCTAGGTATGTTTAATAAGTGGTGCATTTCCCAACAATTTACTAACGCATCCAATATATCACATGTGCGAATGGACGGTGGTGTCCTCTCGGTACCATTTGATAGATTGAATGAGTTTCATGAAAAGTATGTGAAGGCGGTGGGTTCGGGGGAGAAGTTGTTTCTCGTTGAGCAGAAGAGCCCGACCTATAACTTCTTCGTCGACATAGACTATAAGGATGTCGAACCCTTGACGATGGAAGAAATCAAGGACATCTGCAAGGTCATTTGTGACAAAGTCAAGAGACATGGTGGTAAGAACTGTCTCATCTCAGTTTCACCCCCCAAACAATGTGGTTCCCTCGTGAAGACAGGGGTTCATCTAAACTGGCCAGGTTTCGTGGTGGACCAGGCGTCCGCGATAGCTCTCAGAGATCATATTTTGGTTGCACTCTCTATAGCTAAGGGTTCCCTAGATTGGAATGAAATCATAGATGCAGCTGTCTATGGGAACGTCCAGAGGGGTACAAAGGGGAGTGGTTTTCGTATGATTTGGTCCCACAAGATGGCCAAGGGGGTGGAACAACTCGCATATCTCCCGGTATTTGTATATACCCATGGACCACTCAGTACTATTCTAAAAATTGACCAGAAACCAGATCTAGAAATCCTAAAGATGTCGGTGGTTCGAACTGACTCCCCCCAGACACATGTGATTGAACCACCTTCTGTTACCATTGGGGAGGGGAAATTTACTCGTGAGCAAACGAAGGATGAGATCCACAACGAGGAATTAAAATATCTGATTGAAAGATTTGTAAATAAAAATTTGGAGGGACAGGGGGGTGCCACGATTACAAAAATATTCAAACACAATCTTTTATATTTAGTTTCAACAAATTCAAAATATTGTGAAAATCTCAAAAGAGATCATGGGTCCAATCATATATGGTTTATAGTCAGTGGTCGGCATATCCTCCAAAAATGTTTTTGTAGGTGTGAAACTATTTTGGGGAGGAGGGATGGTTTTTGTAAAGACTTTTGTGGTCGTCGTCACGAACTTCCACCTAATATAGTCTCCCATCTGTACCCAAATATTTCGGAAGTTAAAAAATGTAAGGAGATCAAGAAGTTTGTCGAACCCCCTAAAATTGAATCTGGGGGTTTGAACACTTCGTTAGAAAAATTTATACAGCTCAATAAGGAGGGTCAAAGTAATACAAAAGTTCTGAGAATTACCTCGAGTACCTATGGTTTCAATGTCATAACAAACTCAGGATATTGTGAAACAATCAAAGGTGTCCATGACGATTCTACAACTATGGTCTACCAGATTAAAAAGAGGAAGATGATTTCCCAGTACTGCCCGAAGTGTAAAGAATCGAAGCGTGTTAGAAAACATGAGCTGCATTCTAATATAGTATCTAAACTGTTCTCTAAAGGTACTTAAACAGATGTAGCCTAAATACAATAAATGCCCACCGTCACGACACGCTCAGGAAGAAAGATTAAAAAGCCGGAAAACTTCGTACCCACCGAACACAACGTTGAAGATGATTTTGGTGACGATGAACACGATTCCGAATTTGATTCGGACATCGATACCTCAGACGAAGAAGACTTTAGTTCAGAAGATGATGAGAGTGACATGGACGAAAATGGAAATCTAAAAGATTTTGTGGTAGATAGTGAAAGTGAAAGTGAGGAAGAATAAGCTTAAAAAAATAGAGTGCAGTATTAGAAATGGAAACTGATATAGGAAATCCCATTGATTACAATCCTAACATCGACCCCCTTATACAGGAAAAGATTGATGAACCTCCACCCCAAGAGGAACAACCGTACTACTTTCAACAACCTGAAATGAATTACTTACCTCAACAACCCGAAAAGACAGACTTTTTTTCGTCCGTAGACAAATCCACTTGGATCGTAGCATTTGCTGTGTTTTTACTTGGTTTTTTCATGGGTAAGACTATGCAACCCGTTATTCTCAGATACAATTAAATCTTACTTCTCAAATCCTTTACGATTTGAGCAATAAGGTTCTTTTACCCATTTACTTATTTTTATATTTATGCAGATGGCTCCTCAGGCTCCTCCTCGACTGTATTGAGGGCCGCCGCCGCCTCTCTTTCTTTACGACGCTCTTCCATCTCAGCAGCGACAATTGCATCAGCCTCCTTAACAAGATCCTCCATCTGGGCATCCGGCTTTTCCTTCTTGAGCTTCTCTATAACCTCCGCTGGGTGGCTGATTGGCGCCTCATCGGGTTTGGTGTAGAACTTAGAGTTTTCGTCACCGGGTGTGTAACCAGTCTTGGTATCCATCATTCCCTGCTTACGCTCAGCAAACATCCTCGCAGCGTGGGACTGATTCTCTTTGTAGCCAGTCATGATCTCCTCAAGTTTCTCATTGGTGTAGTGTACATCTTCAATGCTGGAGGAATCTGGTGGAATGAGGAGCCACTTGTACATATCTACAACGTAGATATCGAAAGTGCTATCCTCTTTTTGGAGACGTTTAGCATGGTTCGCTGCCTCATCGCGGGTCGAGAAAGCACCTCGGAGTTTAATACCAAACTTATCAGTCTTTTGTGGACATTCAGGACCAACGATAGAGATGCAGGCGAACACCTGACCAGGGACGGTTGTATAATCCTGTTCGAGAGACATTATATTCTTAAAGTGCACTAAAACTTTAAGCTTACTTAAAAGGTTGTCGATATATTGTATATATGCATGAATTTTGGGACACTCAACCAGTGCCTAGGGAGGGAGTGGCACCCGGAGAAATTGAGAGGGGTAGGGAATGTAAATCGGAACCACTCCCACTTCCAGATGATTTCATGTGGTCGTTAAGTACATTGGATGAGACGCATCTCTTTTTATCAAACTACTACGTTTCAAATGATACTTTCAGACTCACTTACACTAGGGATACTTTGAAGTGGGCCATTCAGGATCACGTTGCCATTCGTAAAAAGGATACGAGTGAACTTGTGGGGTACATTTCGAGCGCCCCCCTAGATGTGAGGATTGAGGGTGAGACCAGGAAGATGGTGCAAATAAACTTTCTATGTATCCACCCCTCCCTGAGGTCTATGCGTCTGGCACCCATTCTGATTGGTGAAATTAGGAGACGCGCAAATAGTCTAGGGATTTGGCAGGCCATGTATACAGGGGTTTCCAGGATACCCACACCCATCACCAAAGCGAACTATTGGCATAGATTTTTAGACGTCAAAAAACTCATAAAGTTGGGGTTCCATGAAACAAATCGTCCTAGGGAAAACTACTACGAAGTTCGGGGTCCATCTAAATATTCATGGAGGAAAATGACCTCCAAGGATGTCCCTAGGGTGACCCACATTCTCAAAGAGTACACCAAGAATTTCAAAATTGCCCCAGTCATAACGAAAGACTATGTCAAACGTTGGGTCCTACCAACCCATGCCTATGTGAATGATCAAAGTGACACCTTCATATCCCTCTATAATATTCCCTATGAACGTAATGATGGAGAGGGCGCGGTGAACCAGGCCTACCGGTTCTACCTAGTTGGTGATGTATACAATGACGCCTTCCTCATAGCGAAGAATTTAGGCTACGATGTTCTAAACACACTCAATGTGGGTGTAGGTAGTAAGTACCTAGAGGACCTTAAATTCATGCCCGGTTCGGGTCACGTGTACTACTATTTGTTTAATTGGAACCTAAGTGAATCAATTGAAACAGAAAGTATATCCCTCATTTTACCATAATGAGGACTGGTGGTACAGGTGGTGCGAACACGAACGCAAGTGGAAAACCTTTCGAGGAATGTTTTCGTCCATTGGGGACTCATGTGATTGGGGGCAAAGTCTTTGAGTACATTGACCAAGACAAATTTGTTGAGCACATGAGGGACCTAAAAGATCCACAGTGGACACACAAAAAGAAACCCGACGGTGCACTCATTAGTGAAGACAGAAAAACTGTATTTATCATTGAATGTAAACATCAAATTGTCGCGGGTTCGGTGGATGAAAAGATTCGTTGTGGACCATGCCTTTTGGAAGAGTATAAACATCTTTATCCCACGGTTGATAATATCTATATGATGTTCATCGTAAATGAATGGTGGTTCTCACAAAAAAAATACGAAGTTGCTATTGAATTTAACAAAAAACATGGGATACCAGTATTTTTTGCGAAACAGAAAATTGAGTCTGCGTGGAGAGTGCATGTTCAAAAATCAACAAACAAGTGGACTTTTTATCCAGCCTTTTACGTTGTCGATGAAGAAGAAGTTTTTAATTGGATGACGAGACGAGTACCTCGGTCGTCCTAGATTCTGGGTTCTTACTATTGATGGCTCTACGTGCTTCTAGTTCCTTAATTTTGTAATCTGAAAATGTGTTCACAACTAAATCAACCTTTGCGTTGCTCATCACAAAGTCTACACCAGATTTCTTGGTGAGTTCGAAAAGTTCCTCATGATCCTTCAACCCAAACCCATCTTTGGTGTAGCCCACGAAGGATGTTTTCGTCTCAGGTGCGTAAGGTGGATCCAGGTAGGTAAAGTCTCCACGCCCCATATTTTCAAAAGCCTCTCTAAAATCACACTGTCTAAATTCAACATCCTTGATGAGTTCACTCACTTCGGTCAGCTCCTCTAGGGTAATTTGGGCAGGTGTGGTTTTATAATGACCGTAAGGTACGTTGAACCCATTTGGTCCCTCCCTGTACACACCCCTAAAGCACATCTTGTTGAGGAATATAAACATCGCTGAACGTTGGGGTGTCTCCACCTTTTCTGTATTGAATCTCTGTCTTACCCAGTAGTAGTAATTCTCCTTGGATTCCTTGGCTTCCTCCAGGGTTTGGGGTTT
>VMHT01043942.1_pt1 | contig 10969 bp, 15 predicted proteins | sample 4693611 | NCBI WGS metagenome assembly VMHT01 (sample SAMN12280063, study PRJNA550983) | marine metagenome | isolation source: seawater sampled from same location over 5 years 0.02-0.2 micron viral filtrate | place: USA: collected off the coast of southern California halfway between the port... ... | reverse complement strand
TTTAATATTTTATCTATTTTCTTATTTATGTTCATAATATTTATTTATAATTAAAAGAAAAGAAAAGAAAAAGAGTAAAAAGAAAACAAAAGAAAAACCTACAAAAAGAAAATAATGTAAGTACCTGTTCCAAGCACCGTCCATCTTTATTAGGTTGTGCAAGTTTTGCTATAAGCCAAACAAATATATAAAAATATTATTTACCTTGACCTTTATATTTCTTAAAATAGTTTTTAGAGCTTTTTAAAGCACTCATTTTACTTTTAGCGTGTATTCCCTTACGCTTCTTTGATTTGCTTTTATATGTGTTTATATTAATCCCTTTAGCCATTATTTCTTAATGATCTTTGCTGTTTTTTCTATACCTCTTGATGTAAAATAAAACCCTAAACTCATAATAACAATCTGACCAAGTAAGTCTACATATTGATTTGCAATGTTAAACTCGCCTATATTACCATCACTTATAGCAAATAAAGTATAAAGTATTAAAGAAAATATTGTTAGTAATGGTCTAATATTTTTACTTAACCAACTATCTGATTGCATATCAGCAGCGTGTCTTGATGTTATTTCCTTTTCAAGATCAAGTTCTGCCTTAATAAATATCTGTTCCATCTCTTTTTCAAATTGAGCTTTTTCAACTTTACTAAAAGTATGTTTGTCAATTATACCAGATATTTTTTCTGCTATACTACCTCCTGCTCCTCCAAATAGTTTTGCTAAAATATTTTTCATAACTTATTTTGAATATAATTAGTGTTATTATTATTGTAAAAATGTTTAGATGACTTTCGCCACATAAACCAAAAAGATGTTTTATAAATTCCATAATTTAATTTTTCATTTTAACTTTACTTTCGTTTACTTCTAATCTTGATATGTCTTTTGATTCAGATTGAAACGAATTGTTTGAATTGTTAGAACTGTTAGAATCGTATGTTTTATGATTTGAATAAACATTTGTGTTATATCTCCAGCCATTGTAATAATAGGAATCATACATATTATATGATGGATATATTGTTTGGTAAATATTAGGTCTAATTTTGTTTATAGAAATTAATAAAGTATCGCCCTCAGATGTTACCGCAAGAACGTGTTTAATAGTTGGTTGTGGTGTGTATGTTCCACAACTAATAATAAATAATAAAATAAATAATAGTCTCATTCTAATAATAAAGTGTTAATTCTGTTTTGTATTTCTTCTCTTGTTGCTGTAATTTTAAAACTTAAATCTGCTTTCCATTGACCTCTTGGTTTTCCATATTGATCAAGTAAAATAATAATAGGAACAGATTTTATTTGTTTTCTAATACTGGGTGCTTGATCTTCTAACAATGCATATTGTATTTTGGCATTTTTAATACCCCTTAAATTATAATTGTTTGACTGATTCCATTTTGCATTAATGTGCATTAAAGTTAAATCTTGTGCATTTAACGAACAGACTAATAAAACAAAAAGGAAATAAATTAAATGTTTCATCTTTTGTAAACTTTATCTTCTAACTCTTTTATTCTTTCTTTGTTGTCTAAAATATTTTCTTTTAAACCATCAGTAGATTTTTCAATTTGAATTATGGTACTTCTTACCAACTCATCTTTTAGCTGAAATTCCATTTTTTGTACGAACTCATCTCCTGCAAAATTTTCTATTTTATTATTTAAATCTTGAATTTCACCTTGTAAAGTAAACCACATTGATGCCAAAGATATTGCACCTCCTACGATCATTGCGATTGTTTTTAAATCAAGTTGTATGTTTGTGTCCTCACTTATCTTTGTTGCCATTTATTTGTCTATTTGTTTTAGTTTGTTTATTGCCCATTCTACTCCTGAAGTTCCACCCCAGGCGTCCCACATTAATCCACCACAACCCTCTGAATAAGGAACGTCTTTATGTTGTTGATGTCTTTTAAATGATGCCATTCTTGCGATTGTATCTCTGCTGATGTTTTTTTTATCTGCTAATTGTCTGGCACGAGTCCAACCCACTTGAGTTCCACATTTACTTTCGTTTTTTTCTTTAAATTTTATGGCTTTTTTTGCGTTATTACTTGCTGAGTCTGGGTAATCTCTATATGATTCTAATCTTACATTTGATCCAGTAAACGCATCATAACACATAGCGATTGCTTGATCTTTTTCGTGGTATCTCATTAATTCAGGAACACAACGCATCATAAATTTTGATTGTTTTTCTCCTGGTTTTTTCTTTGGTATCGGCATATTAATAAAATTTAAAATGTAATGCGAAAAAAATTAAATAAATATTAAATTCGTCAAAATCTTTTTCATTTTCTTTTTTAAAATAACTAAAACCTAGTAAAGGGCCAGTTGAAAAACGTTCTATAATAGCAAACTCATACATTAGCAAGTACTACAACCAGTATAAGTGTAATATTTACCTTTGCGTTTTATTTCTAACGCTTGTTTTCTATTATCTTTTTTACTTTTATATGAAACGTGTATCCATTTTGGTTCTCCCTCTTGATTAGGAAATTCAGAAATAACTTGATCATAGTCTAAATTTTCTATAATATAATGTAACATTTCTTTATTTGTTTTTTTACCAAGTGTTGTTATATCTATTGCAAGTCCAGTTTTATGTGCTGAACTTAAAGCGCCACCAATACGAGAATTTAATTCTTCAGATCGAAAAAAACTATTTACTTTAATTGGACCGTCTACCCATTCGCGTAAAGGTTGAAATATCTTTTCAGCTACTAATTTCATATTTTCTAAATGTTCTTTAGATGGTTTATTTTGTAAACCTAATTGATTAGCAGTGTGTGAATATGTCGCTTCTTTATAACTTATGTTTTCGCTTATTTTCTTCATACATTAAATACCATTTGTGAGTTGTGTACAAGATAGTAACTGTAAGCAATATTATCTTCAACACCATATCAATATTTGTAAAACTCAACGTAAACGCTGAAAAATTCATTGCATACAATTTCATATCTTGAAAACTCATTATTTTTCTTCTTTGATTTCTTCATATGACCCATCTTTTAGGTCTATGTTAATATTGCCATAAGATTCTTCTAATTTCTTTTTAGCTTCTTCTTGTTCTTTTTGAACACCTGCAAATAGATTGGAATAAGAAAATGCTGATACAACTAGCTTACCTAGTTCTATTAATACTGCATTTTTCTTTTGTTCTTGTTCTTGTATTTGTTTTAACTCTTCTTCTTTTATTTTTGACATTTTATTTATTTTTAAGATTAAGTTACTAAGATACTAATTTTTACATTTACATTCTTGTTTCAATTTGTCTACTTCTGCTTTTAGTTCTTGTATTGCTTTTAATAAGACAGGAATTGTTTCTGTATATTTCATTCCTAACATTTCATTTTCATCTTTATCAACTATTGGAGCAAAATCTTCTTGCCAATCTTGAGCAATAAATCCTATTTTTTTGCCTTTGGTATCATCAGATTTTAAATTATATTCTACACATCTATAATCTTTAATTTTATCTAAAACATTATTTAAAGGTTTAATATTTTCTTTTAAAATTTCATCTGAACTTCCTGTAAATGAAGTATCCCCATCATTTATATAAACACCAGTATTTCCATTGTTAATTATATATAATCTATTTGAAGAAGCAACATCAAAATTCCAATATTTACCTGCAGTTGCAGTACTTGCTCTTAAAAATAAATGATTACCACTTTTTTCAATAGTTAATCCACTTGCAAATACGTTTCTTTCTCCGATAGAAACCTTACCATCGTCTGCAATTCTCATTCTTTCATCTAAAGCAACTACTGAATCAACTGCACGAGTAGCAGAAGTTTGTGTGTTTTTAAATACAAAATCCCCTGCATCTAATAAAAATGCTTGTGGTCTTGTATTTGCTTGAGCATTAGAAGAAAGATATTGATTACTTACAGTTGCACTTACTTTACAATTTTGAGAAATAACCACTGGGCTTCCTGAAAAACCAAGACCTATGTTTAACTGACTTTCAGTTGCAGTGTAGGTGTCATTTATAAGTGTATAACCATTAGCTGCACCACCACCACTAAGTCTTAGAACAGATTTTTGTTTTGAAGCTGTGGTACCATCATTTTTAAATTCTGAAATTCCAGAACTTGTAATACGCATTCTTTCTGCAGAATCAGTGCCAAAAATAATATTTGCAGTTTCATAATTGAATATATAAGCATCTAAATTTATAATTCCAAATAATGTACCATCTGCAGCAGCAGTACCTGTAGATGTGTTTGTATATTTTGTTATCGCCCAACCACTTCCTACTCCATCGTGAACACCTAACACTCTTGCACCTGAGCCTCCATTACTTGAAGGTAACACACCACCAATCCCTACATCTCCTGAAAAAGTTGTGTTATTATTTATATAAACATTTCCACTCGCTGCTCCTATATTTAAATCTTTTGACAAACCTGTAGTAATAGAACCGTGTCCTGAACCAGTATTTGAAAATTGTAAACTACCACTATTTTGTGTAATAGTTACATTTCCTGAAAAAGTTGAAGCATCTCCACCTGATTGAGTAAAAGCTGCGTCTACTGTAACTGTACCATTAAAATAACTTGTTCCTTGATTATAAAAATCAAAACTTGTATTAGTAGCACCAACATATATTCCACTCGCTTCTACATCTCCTGCAAAAGTTGAGTTTCCAGAACTGTTTATTGTAAGTTTTGGAACATTACTTATTAAAAAACTATGTTCTGTACTCCCTGCTGAATACATTGTGTTTTGTGCTCCATCAACTAATAAAACAGTATTTCCAGAAGATGTTTGAATATATAAATTATTAGAACCTGACCTATTTGTTATAGCTGCTACTCCTGCACTTGGCAAAGCAACTGCTCCTAATTGTAAAAATCCCGCAGTTGTAGTTATATTAGTACCAACTGTTACATTTCCTCCAAAAGTTGCTGTTGTAGAATTAATTGTTAATCTTGCTGCATTATTAGTGGCTAATATTACACTTGTGTTACCTGTTGTATTTCCTGCTACATAATCAGTAGCTGAACCACCACTTAAAATAGCTGCAGCACTACCATTGTAAGCAAATAAAGTTCCATCATTTTTCCATTGTTGATAAGTTGAAGTTCCTGCAGAAACTCCATTAATTGTTAAATGACTTCCAATTGATGCTGTACTTGTAACATCTAAAGTTCCTGCAACTACTGTATTTCCAGTTGTAGCATTTACTGTAAACTTATTTGTATTGATTGCTAAATCTCCTGTAAAGGCAACATTACCTGAAGTTGCATTAGCTGTGAATTTATTTGTGTTTACTGCAAAATTTCCTGTTGAACTTAATGTTGTGTTTGTCAATAAAGAACCATCGACTGTAATTGCTGTTCCTGATTCTGAAACTATTGAATCTGCTATGACTTGAGTTGCTGACCATTTAGTTAAATTTCCAGGTGTTCCAGTTCCATCGACTTGTGAATGATCTAATTTAGTCCACTCGTTGTTTGCACCTGCAATAACCCAATCACCAATAGACCAAGAACTAATACCATTTAAACTTGTTGCGCCACCATTACTGACAACGTAATAATGTCCTTGTGTTATAAATGGACTATTATCAATCGTGTATGCTTCACCACTTAACATTATATCGGCACTTAATGTAAGTTGTTGACCGTTATCAACTGCTGTAACTGTTGCAATTTGTCCGTCAACTTGATTAACTACCCTATCATTTAAAACGGCTGATGTAAAAGACGCGTTACTATCTATTAATTTATTTGAAGCAACTCCTGTTGTTGTACCTGCTGCTGATTCTCCGCCACCATCACTTAAAACTGGAGAATTTGAATCTGCGTCCCAAGAACCAATAAATCGAAGACCGTTAGCAAGACCATTTACTTGTGATTGTACTTTTCCAAAAGCTTCTAAAATAGAATCAGTTGCTGAGATAGATTGACTTGATGGTGTAGCAAGACCTGTTAAAACTTTTCCTGTGACTGAATTATTGTCTAGTGTAACTGCACCACTCACAGCGCTTGTTCCATCAACACTTGAAATTGTACCAGTTGCTTGTCCTGTTAAAGATAAATCTCTTGCTGTTTGCCATTTAGTTGCTGTATCTGCGTTACCAGTTAAATCACCAGTTACGTTTCCTAGTAAGTTTCTATGTACTGTCGATGGTAAACTTAATGTAATTGCTTGACCACTACCTGCTGAATTAATTTGGTTTGTAGTTCCAAGAACACTAAGTGTTTCTGTATTTAAAACAACTGCACCAGTTCCAGAATCAGTAGTAAAATCTAAGTCACTTGCATTATTTAAACTTTTTACAAACGAAGTTGTGGCTACTTTTGTAGAATCGTCAGAAGAAGATTGAGTAGTTGCTGTGACGCCATTTGCAAGAACCGAAGTCGCAGTTACATTTCCAGTTAAATCACCTGTAACGTTACCAGTTACATTGCCTTGTAAATTACGATGAACAGTAGCTGGCAAACTAAGACTTAAACCTTGATTCGAAGCAGTTGTTACAATTTGATTAGTTGTTCCGGTTACTGCAAAAACTTGTGTGTTAAGATTTACATCTCCTGTTCCAGAATCACCAGAGAAGTCAAGATCAGACGCCGCGTCAAGAGTGTCGACATACTGAGTCGTAGCAATTTTTGTAGAATTGTCACCAGCTGATTGTGTTGTTGCAGTTGTTGAAGAACTTATAGTTCCGTTTAATTGACCAGCAAACGTAGCGCCAGTAAACGTTCCAGATATTGTCACACTATTGGGTAGCCCGATTGTTATAGATTGATTAGACGCACTTGTTTCGATTTCGTTTGTAGTACCATTAATTTGAAATACTTGTGAATCTAAGTCTACTGAACCAGTTGTTGCACCGTCACCACCAAAATCTAAGTCTTGTGCTGTAACGTGAGTTTCAACAAAGTCTTTTACTGCTTTGCTTGTAGGAATAGATGTATCATTATTATTGTTTGTTATCCCATCAGCAGCATCAACAAATTTTGTAATTATAATGTTTTCTCCCGTGTCTTTAAGTGATCCAAACTCTAGTATAGCAGAAACTTTAAAATCACCAGCTGTATTCATAAAAACACCAGAAGCAGTTCCTGAACCATCTGTTAATTCTCTTAAAGTAGCAGTTAAAACAGCGTTGTCAATTGTCTTTATAAGACCTGGATAAGTTGCTGATATTTTAGTATTAAATAAAGTTGCCATAGTTATTTTTTCTTATTTTGTTTTTTTAAAAATGCTTTTAATTTATCTACATTTATTTTTTTTGGTTTATATCTCATAATACCCATCCGTTAAATATTGCGTCTTGACTTGGATCTATATCGTCATTTGAATTTGAGTTATATGCTGGAAAAAGATTATTATTAAAATTCATATAATCAATAAATCTTCTTGTGTAATAATCTGCGTATTCTCTAGCTTTTGCAACTAAATAGTCAAGTTCTTCTTTTGTTGCACTTTGACTGTTTTCTGAAGTGTGTTTGTAGACACCTCCGTTTTTTATTTGATATGCCGCGAATGGAATATAATCAACTTGTGCAAACCAGATTAACATTGGTTGTATATAGTTAATCATTAAGTTGTAATGATTTGGATTATCAGCTACAGTCAACGTCCCAGCTGTGATCATTGTTTCAAATTGTTTATAAAGATCGGTTCCAAGATATTGCTGAATATGAATAGTTTGAGATAATGAAATAAAGTATAAAAACTTATTTGTGTCAACATTTCCATCAATAATTGAGTTTCTTACTAAGTCTGTTCTATTTATAAATAGTGGTTGTGCCATAATTTTTTATTTTCCTTGTGGATTGCCAGGTAAAAACCCTTTGTTCGGTAAATTTCTTGGTTGAATAGAAACTTGATAATCATTTGTTATTTTATATCCGTCAATTTCAGCTGCTCGAGTTCCAATAATATCTTTTGAAGTTTTAACATTAATTTTTGCTTCTTTTGATTTGAATGTAACACGTCTCCACGAGTGGTGGCAATTACCTCCGCCTTTATATTTCCAAATCGAATAAGTGTCAACGCCTTTAGGTCCCCAACCTGGATTGACAGCATTATTGTTCATTCTCATTATGTCTTCTTTACGATACAGCTTGTTTGCGTTTACCATTGCTACACAAAAAGCACGTGGACTATTTGTGCGACCTCCATTATATTTTTTTGGGTAATAATAATATCTTACTTTAAAATATTCTTCACCAATTTTTTTGTCTTGTTCACTTTTAGAGTTAGGATATGCACTTCCTGTGCTTACGAGATTTACAATTTTATTTAATATTGTTTCTTCGTTTTTAGCTTGTTTATTTAAATCGTAAACTATTTTGTCAAAAAAGTCTTCAGTCTTATAATCAACATCTTGTTCGTCTATGATTTCCCAAGATTTATTGTCAATATCTTCACCTAGATCGATTAATTGTTGTGCAATTTTATAATCATCTTTTTTTGATTCTGATGAACAACACAATTTAGACTTTAAATTTATTTCTTCGTGTGATTCACAAGGCATAAACCATACTTTGTCATTTTCAATATGTTCGTGATAACCAGAACAACCTAACTTTTTCGAAGCTTCTTCTGCTTCTTGTTGTGTTTCATAAACTTCGTATCCATCAATTTGTTTTAAAGACATTTTAACTCCAGTTTCTTCTTCAATAGTTTCATCGTCTTGTAATTGTGAATCAACTTCAGTAAACTCTAAAGGTTGTAATGTTGTAAAGTATAAATTTAACGCTATGTCATTATACGCAAGTATTTTATCAAAATTGTCTATCAATAATTCTTGAAACGGTCTTATAACGGTGTTGTCCATTAAAGTAGAAGCTGTTTTTATCTCGTCTGCGTTGTTGCCAAGACCTGTGTTGTCTTTTATACCTAATAACATCGGTGATACAACACGATGCGCTACAAGTATCTTAGATTGACTCTCAGTTGATAAAAATTGATATTGTGAGTGTGCGTCTGACAATTGTACAGGCGTAATCTCTGCTTGTTGTTCTTTGTTGTCGTTAAATGCAAGAATAAACTTACCAGCGTTACTTGATCCAGAAAATTTTTGTGCAATTCGTTGTTCGATTAATTCTCTTTGTTCTTGATTAGGTGTTCCGTTATTAAAATTCAGGAGCATTGACGGTGCTAAACCGTTCATAATGTTGTTTAAATGATAATTTGAAATTTCTTCTTCAAGCTCACAGTATTGTAAACCGCCTTGATACGATACTGGCGAATAATAGTAAAAACCAGATTTATAAGGTTTAATATACACAATTTCTATATTTTCTTTTGATGTACCAAATGCTGGTATTCTAAGTGGTTTATCACTCGGTTTTATACTCGGCCAATCGTTCCAGTAATAATAACCAGTAACATCACCATCTTCGTTTGCTTTTTCTGCTCTGAGTGTTTCTATTGGAAAATGTTCACATAATGCAATTTTAGATTTGTCTTTTGTGTATACAACTTGTATGGCTGCTTGACCCATAAGATAGAAATCATAACAAACTTTACGAACCATATCTTTAGACAATAAAGAAATCATTTGTGCGTATTGTCCAGGTTTACGACTAGCATCTGTTGCGTTTAAACCTTTTCCGTAGATTGATTGTGAAATACCGTTAATACACGCATTGTTAGTCGGTGATCCATTGAATCGATCCAAAATAAATTGAAAATAATTATTGTCAGCACCGTATTGTACCCAATCACGATTTTTGACTTCAATAATTTCAGGAGACGTATATGTTGCAAGATTAACAAAACTAAATTCAGATTTATTTCTTGCAAATCTTCCTTTATTATCTCTTTTAATATTTTTTTTCATATTTAAAATACTTTGTATTGATTGTCATTAGTAGCATTAAACGTTTTATACACATTTAAATTTAAATCATAATATTGATCTTCTTTTTGATCGACTTCTTGATCAGTACAAAAAATACGATCTCTATAAATAGTTGCGTCTGTTGTTCTGTCTACGTTCCAAAAAGAATTATCGTTTTCCCATAATTGATAATTTGTGTTCCAAAAATTGTAATCAGTATAAAATCGTATATCGTAAAAATGTCCTTCAACTAAAACAGGATTAAACGCTTGTGTGAATGTAAGATAATTAACATTAGTCGTTGCTGTTGTTATGTCGTAATAGACAGTAACGTTTGTACTATCGTCAGTAATTGACATTGAAAACTCAGACGCATAAATTCTTGGAATTACCTTAAAATTTTGTCCCGAAACTGTTGTAGTTAAAACAATCATTAACTATATAACGTATTTATTAAGTTATTTTGTAGAAATATAAACGCAAAAAAAAAGCACCCATTTAGAGTGCTTAATTTTAAACTATAAAACTTTATTATTAGTTTGGTGTAATCTGCGTATTGTCAGGAACTATAAGTCCAGCGTCTAAGAAATAAGGCGCAGTTTCTTCCATTCCTTCCATTGTTAAAGTGAATCCTGAAAGATCACCAGGGGCTGCTCCGCTCACCACGGTTCCTCCAGTCACTTCCATTCCGTTTTCAAATCCACATAAGAAAAGGTTTCCATAATAATCTTCAACAGCAACATAAGGTCTCGCAGTAGCAATCAGCTGTAATTCAGCTTGTGTTTTTGCTTCGAGATATGTTAATGTTAAGTTTAGTGTTTGAGTATAAAAAGTAGTACCGTTTTCTCTTGAACTTGTCACAGTAGTTTCAAGTGATGAATTACCTTTAACGTCAAACTCAAACCAAGTAGTTGAACCTGCCAATGCAGTCACTTGTTTTGTAGATGCGTCAATAGTAACACCAGTTAAACCACCAAAATCTCCCATATAAACGGTTTTTATACCGCCAAATGCCGATTTACAAGGTACTTTTCTTCCAGTTGTTAATGCACAAGCCATATTATTTATATTTTATTAAAAAAAAAGGTAAGTAAGTTTAATCTCACTTACCTTTTAATTTTGGTTAATTATTTATTAAGCGTATTCTACA
>VMHT01032518.1_pt1 | contig 10969 bp, 9 predicted proteins | sample 4693611 | NCBI WGS metagenome assembly VMHT01 (sample SAMN12280063, study PRJNA550983) | marine metagenome | isolation source: seawater sampled from same location over 5 years 0.02-0.2 micron viral filtrate | place: USA: collected off the coast of southern California halfway between the port... ... | reverse complement strand
GAGAGATTCTTTACTGGAAATACTATGGATTCTAAAAATTCTGAATGTTTAGCATTTAGATTAGGTTGATAAATCATGCTAGTTAATATAAAGAATCCTATAAATACGAAACTTAATCTCTTTAACATGTTGTTAGTTTAAAAGATGTAAAATTTAGTTATGAAAAAAACTTCATATTTTAAAATTGGATCTGGATCAAGAAAAGGTTTTGTTTCTAAATTTCAAGACAAAGAGTTAAAAGAAACTATTAATCAAAATAAGATATCTAAATTAAGAAATCAAATTATCACTAAAAGTTCGGACAATATGAATGAACTAATTGATAATTGTATATCTTTGACTGTAACTTCACCTCCTTACAATATTGGAAAAGATAGTGACGAAGATTTATCAGATGATGAATACTGGAAAATGATAACAAAAGTATTTGAAGAAGTGTATAGAGTTACTGAGTCTGGAGGTAGGTTAGTTGTAAATGTTGCAAACCTAGGGAGAAAGCCATATATTCCATTTTCGAAATACTTTATAGAAATAATTCTAGAAATAGGATTTCTGATGAGAGGTGAAATAATATGGCAGAAATCTAAAGGTGCTAATGCCAATTTTGCTTGGGGTAGTTGGCTATCTCCTTCTAATCCAGTAATTCGTGATATCCACGAGTATTGTTTAGTCTTCTCAAAAGACTCAATGAAAAACTCAACTAAGGGAGAACCAACAATTGAAAAAGAGGAGTTTATGGAATCAACTTTATCAATTTGGAATATTAGTCCGGCTAGGGCAAGGAAAATAGGTCACCCTGCTCCATTTCCTGTTGAGTTAGCAAAGAGATTTATAAACTTATACAGCTTTAAAAATGACCTAATTTTAGATCCATTTATTGGTAGTGGATCAACTGCAATTGCTGCAAAATTGCTTGATAGGGATTACATCGGATATGAATTAAATCCAGAATATGTAGAGATAGCTAAAAATAGACTAAAGAACGAAACTAGTTAACTAAATCCCATGCTGAAAAAAGCTCTTTGTATATATCATTTGTATTTAATAAATTTTTATGGTTGTCAAACCCAACTAGTTTCCCCTCAGCCATAACAATAATTTTTTCTGAATTTAATATGGTTTCTAGTCTGTGAGCTATAACAATTGATGTTTGGTAATCTAAAAGCTTATCAGTTGCTTCAAGAATTTAATTTTCAGATTCAATATCTAAATTTGCTGTAGCTTCATCAAAGACAATAATCTGCCTCCTAGCAAGGACTGCTCTAAGTAATGCTATGAATTGTCTTTCACCTGCAGAAACATTTGAACCTCTCTCTCCTACATTTTGGTTTAATCCATTTTCATATCTGTCAAACCACTGTAAAACACCTATTTCAGCGAGTTCTTTTTCTAACTCTATATTTTCTGGATCTGAATAAATTAGATTATCCCTAATTGACCCTCTAAATAGAAAACTTTCTTGAGGAACATAGGCGATATTTTTCCTTGCCCATCTTTGTGTAATATCTTTAGATGATTCACCATAGAATTTTACATCTCCCTTAGTTGGTAAATAAAATCTAAGTATTAGTTTTGCAATCGTGCTTTTACCTGCTCCAGTTTCGCCTACAATTGCAATCTTTTCTCCTTTATTAATTGAGATGTTTACATTGTGTAAAACTGTATCTCTACCGTAAGAAAAATCTACATTTGTAAATTCAATAACTTTGTTTGATTCCATCTGGGGTTCGATATCACCTGTCTTACTTAGTACTTGTTCTTCATCTAATATTGAAAATACTTTTTTCATAGAAGATCCTGCCGAACGAAGTACGTCATAGTTAAATGAAAGTTGAATAAGGGGATCAAAAAAATAATTTAGATAAAATAATAACGCTACCAATTCACCAACAGATAAAGATCCTTCATTAATTCTTATTGAAGCAAACCAAATAACTACAGCAATAGAGGTCACTCTAGTAATTTCTAAAAAAGGAAAGTAGATAGCAATGTTTTTTGCAGATTGCATATTAGCTTTGAAGTGTTGATCGTTTACATTTTTAAATCTATCAAACTGTGTTTTTTCATCCGAGTACGCCTGTATAATTCTTACTCCTGAAATTCCTTCCTGAAGAGACGAAAGGACTTGACCAATCCATTCTCGTATTGACCAGTAAGCTTTATCAGCGTGACTGCGAAATATTCGAGTCGCTATGCCTAGTAATGGCAAAATCAAAAATGAAAGTAGTGCTAATTGGGCGTCAACTAGAAATACAGCAATTGTAGCTCCAAAAATAGTAAGTAAAGCAGTAATTACACTGCTTGCACCTTCACGAGCAAATTCATTTAAACTCTGCATATCTGATGTCATACGAGCAACTAAAACACCTGTTTTATTTTTTTCAAAATAACTAATATCTAAAGAAGAGAGGTGTCTAAATAGTTTTTCTCTTACACTTTTAACATAAGATTCACCAACTAATCCAATTGCAAGAAGAGCTTTACTCGCAACAAAATAGAGTAGAACTAATGTTATAAAGTAATAAAGACTCTGTTCTAACAAGTATGAGTAATTAGACTTTAAAACACCTTCATCAATGCCCCTTGATATCAATTGTGGACCGATCATCCTTAAACCAGAACCAGCCATTGCGATTAAAGAGCTCCAAAGGAATGGTCTTCGTATCTCGGGAACTAGCCTAATTGATCGTAAAAAAACATTATCTGTCATTTTTAGAACCACTTGTTTGACTTTCTAAAAATAATGATTTATAACTTTGAATTTCTTTAATCAATTTATTGTGTCTACCCTGTCCTCTGACTTGTCCATCTTCAATAAATATAACTTCATCACAAAGCTCAATAGTTGGAACCCTGTTTGTAATTATTAACGTAGTCATGTTTGACATGACTTGTTGAAGCTCACTTCTGATTTCTTCTTCTGTGGAAGCATCAACAGCAGATAGAGCATCATCGAGTATTAAAATCCTTGGTTTGCGTAATATTGCTCGTGCTAAAGCAATTCTCTGCCTCTGTCCTCCAGAAAGTCCATAACCCCTTTCACCAACTTTTGTTTCATATGACTCAGGTAATTGAGCTATAAACTCGTGCGCTCTAGCAATAAGGGCTGCATTTTCAATCTCTTCTTGGGAAGCTTCATCTGATCCAAGTGAAATATTTTCTCTAGCTGAGTTAGAAAACAAAAAGCTTTCTTCAAAAGCAAGACTTATCTGCGATCTCAATTCATCAAGTTTTACGTTATGAATATCAATCCCGTCAATTTCAATTTTTCCTGATTCAATATCATAAAGTCTTGGAAGCAAATAAGCCAAAGTTGACTTACCAGAACCAGTAGAACCAACAATTGCAACGGTTTTCCTTCCTTCTATCTCAAAGGATAAATTATCAAATATTTTTTCATCACCATAACTAAAATTCACATTTGAAAATTTTAAACTCCCATTACCAGTCTCTGGAAAAGTTTCATCTGAACTTCCATCAACAATACTTGGTCTCTCATTAAGTAAATCTAAAATCCTATTTCCAGCTGTTACACTTGATGGGATCTCTGATAAAAACCACGCTGTGATACGTAATGGCCATAACAACAAGAAAACATACTGGGTAAAAGCTATGAAATCTCCTAATGTTATGAAATTATTTATGGATAAATAACCTCCAAGAAGTAAAACAAGTAAGGTGATCACCATTGGTATTAATTCAAACATAGGAACAAATTTTGTTCTTAAATTGAGATACTCCAGCGATGTATTATAAATACTCGAAATTGCTGTTTCTACTTTAGATGCAGCCAGGTCTTCATTTCCAAAAGCTTTAACAACTCTAATACCTCCCAGTTGCTCTTCGACCTCTGTAGTCATTTGTGCTTCTGCTTCTTTTACTCTTAATGAAATTCCTAATGCCTTTGATGAAAAATTAGAAGCAAGCCACAATACAGCAGGAATGGAAAGAAGAACTAAAGATCCCAATGGAAGACTTAAGCTTAGTAAGGTAATGCTTAAGATAATGAGAAGTAATATGTTTGCAGTAGCCAATGGTGCTATTGCAAAGGCAAGTCTTACCTGGGAGGCGTCACTCGAAGCTCGAGCCATTAGTTCGCCAGTTGGGACTTTATCATGGTAATTATATGCCAACTTCTGCATGTGAGTAAATATTCTATTTCTTATTCCTGCTTCGACATTGAATGAAACATGCATAGAGAAATATCTTCTAATACCAATTGTTGAAGCACGTAAATAACCTGCAATCAACATGAAAGAAATCAATATAATTAACATTTGTCTATTTTCTACAACAATCGCATCATCAATAATTCGTTTAATTATGTAAGGCTGAATAACAATAAGAAAACACCAAACCACAGCTGAGCCCATTGAAATGACAAAACTTTTTCTATTTTCTTTTATGCCATTTTTATAAAAATTTACAGCTTTTTTAAATTCCGGCGTTTTAAAAATTTTAAACATGTATATCAATCATAAATGATTTAAATATTTAAAAAATAATCCAAGGGACTTTGTGCATTATTTCACAAGCATATTAGGGTGAGTCCTATGACTGATGTTTTAGATAAGAAAATAGAAAATGTATTAGATTCTGCTGACCGCATGTTTATTGCTACTAGTGTTGGAGGTAACTCCTCAGGTGCATCCGTATTTTTTAGCAGAGATGGTGAAGATTTAGTATTCTTCACATTCCACCCAACAAGAAAAGCTGAACAAATAAGGTTAAACCCCCGTGTTCACGTTGTAATATGGCCAAAAGGCCAAGAAGGAATTGAAGGCCTTCAAATTGATGGGGAGTGTTACAAAATAAAAGATGAGGGCGAAAAGAAAAAAGCTTACAACCTTGTTTTAGAAACTACAGATGCGTTTAAAGAATTTATGGAAGATGACTTTCTCATTGCAAATGATGTTGTTGGATACTACAGAGTGAAACCTACAACCATTAAATATGTTAATTTCTATCAAGAAGAAAAATTCGAATGGAAAACAATTCCATCCAACAAAACATCAGCAGTAAAAATGGCTTTCAAACTAGGATTGAAAAGAATTGGTCTTTGGTTGAGGACTATCCGTGCTCCTTTTCTTACAGCTACTTTTGCTCCCATCTTTATTGGTGCAGCTTTAGCGTGGAGCGATCTTAAAGATTCAGGTTTTGATTCATCCTGGTCATGGAAAATGTTTTGGCTTGTTTTAGCTGGTGCATCATTAGCTCAAGTAGCTACGAATGCATCTAATGATTACTTTGATCACACATCAAATGCTGATGAAATAAACAAAGTAGCGAGCCCATTCAACGGTGGAAGTAGAGTAATTCAAGTAGGACTAATGACACCTGGTCAAGTACTAATTACTGCACTTGTTAGCATTGCTGGAACTATTGCAATTGGTCTTTATTTAAATCAACAAGTAAGTGGAGGATATTTTGCAAATACACCAATCTTGTGGGCTGGAATCCTCGGAACATTTCTTGCTCTTGGTTACACAGGTGATCCTGTGCGACTTGGTTACAAGGGATTTGGCGAAATAGCAATAGCTCTAGGTTTTGGACCGGTTATGGTTATGGGAGCACACTACGTGCTTACAGTGCCAATTCACAATAATATTCTTTCAAGTTGGAACTGGGCTGAGGCTCTAGTTGCTTCAATCCCTATAGCAATATTAGTAATGCTTATAGTCTGGATAAATCAATTTCAAGACGCTCCATCAGATGCAGCAGTAGGTAAAAATACTTGGGTGGTGAGAACAGCTGAACAAGGTGACTGGATGAAACTTGAAAAGCCAATGAGGCTGTACAAGCAGTTTATGATAGAAGCTTTCATAGCAGTAGCTTTTATAGGAGTTTTAAGTTTATTTACAGATATTGGAACAGTTTATGCCTTTATAGCGCTTGCTCCTTTAGCTCTCGTTTGGAAAGCTTTCAAAATGGCTGATGAGTGGATGATTAAATGGAATAACCCAGAAGCGGACAGACAAAAAGTCCCTTATGAACTTTTATTAGTTAATGTTTCTACGATTGGAATTCACTTTCTAACAGGAATCCTCTTAGCTGTAGCATATATTTTATAATTGTCTGAAAAAGCTAATTTTTCAAATATATATAAGTTCTACGATTTTATCAATACTGTTTTAACCCTTGGTTTTGATAAAGCCTGGAGAGTGAAGGCCGTAAACAATCTCACAGGTACTTCAGTCCTTGATTTAGGAAGTGGAACTGGTGCCGCATATAAGCAGCTTCTGAATTATGAGACTACAGCAATAGACCCAGACAAAAAAATGCTGGAATTAAATACATTTGAAAACAAAGTACTCGGTTCAGCTGAAAACTTGCCTTTTGAAAACAATAGCTTTGACAATGTTTTTTGTAGTTTTGTATGGAGAAACGTATCTGATACAAATAAAGCTCTTGATGAAGTATACAGGGTCTTAAGTCCTGGTGGAAAGTTTGTGCTACTTGATATGACAAGGCCTAAAAACTCCTTCTTAAGGGTTTTGCATAAAATTGGAACATTTAAAATACTTCATTTGATTGGTCTCATTACATTTAACCTAAAGGAGTACAGATTTCTTTATAAGTCTTTAGACTTTTATCCTCAGCCAGAAAATCATTTAGAGAAGGGACGTTTTATAGACCTTAAAATTAAAAGAATGGGGATATTTGATTTTGTTTACTTGGCAGTTTTTACTAAATAGATGTATTTACAGAGTTGTGAATTACTGATTAGCTAAGGCTATAAGTAATTGTCCTACTTGATCTTGTGGTAAGTTTCCTGTTCTTCTAGCAACAACCTTTAAATCTTTATCTAAAAACACCCAGTATGGAAAAGAGTTGACACCGTAAGCTGTACCAATATCTCTATCTATGTCATAAATCTGTGTTTCTGACCACCCTTCTCTCTCGAGCCAATCATGAGGTGGATAATTATCTCTTGATCTATCGATTGATGTAGCGACAGCGATAATTTCTACACCCTGTGGAACACCAATAACATCAATATACTCTTGCATAACTGGAACTTCTTTCTGACAAAATCCACACCAGTGAGCTAAAAACAAAAGAACTTTTGCATTGCCATCTTTTTCGAGAGTGACTATTTCAGAGTTTTCATTTGGCCCTGAAAATATAGGAGCATCAAGACCTCTTGCAACATTGTCATCATTTTCTCCAGAATATTCCGGTAAACCCTGACCTGTAATCGTAGTCTCACCTTCAGGTAAATTACCATCTAATGGTTCATCAACTAAAGATACACCAATTGCAACAGCTAAACCTATTACTAAAACTACTGCTCCGGCGATAATAAAGTTTTTATTCAACTGTTTCCTTTCTCGAAATATCATAGTACAGCAAAGACAAGAATATAGTTAAAAATCCTGTTGTCGCCATGACGGGTATGCTTATAAATCCAAATATATCAACGTATTTTAAATTACAAGGTACATCAATAGCGCAAGAACCACCACCACCACCACCATTTTGTAAATAGATATGATAGATACCAATACCAATACCAAGAACACTTAGATATCCTGCTTTTATTAAAGATTTATTAAATAAACCGATAATTAGAAATAATGCAATTGGATACATAAGGTATCGTTGATACCAACAAAACTTACATGGTATAAAGCCGACAACTTCAGAATAAACAATACTTCCTATGGAGCAAAAGACAGCAACACTAGTCGCAAAATTATAAAACTGATCATTGATAATTTTTTTAAATCTTTTTTTTGAAATGATGAAATATAAAATTAGACCACTTATTGCCCATGCGACAAAAGTAAAAAAACCAAAGAGTGTATTAAAAAAGATTATTAAGTCCATATAAAATTTTACCTTAAAAATAATGATAGGCGGACAATGCCGCCTATCATCAAATTTTGTTATAGAAAAGTCTTAGACTTTTTCTCCAGATTTGATTCTTGCCATTCCAAGAACTAATACACCTAAACCGACTTTGTTAATAATGTCAGCAATTGTGTAAAGAACTTCTCTTATAGCATCAAAATCTCCTGCTACAGGAGCTAGATATCCTAATGGATAGATTATCCAACCAACAAGTATAAGGTTTTTGATTTTTTCAAACTGATCTGCCTCTGCGCCTTTAAGACCCATACCTTCTGCTTGAAGATTTCTCATCAAGTAAATGTATGCAGCCATAGCTACAACAAATCCAACCCAGTATGCATCACTGCCTGCAGCAGACACTTCACCATAATAACCGCCACCAATCATCACGACAGCAGCCAATCCCCAGTTTCTAACTTTCTCGTTATACTCTGCACCTGAAGATGTTACGGCAAGTACCTCTACGAACATTAATGGTACTGTTAGGATCCAATCGACATATCTTAACCCAGTATCAAACTCTCCACCAGCCCATGAGCCAGTCATTTTGTTGTAATGATACCAAGCTATTCCTGTCACAAGAGCGGAGATATATACTCCTCTTCTGTGTTTTGGATCTACTTCTCTTGATGACGCAAGTAAAAATACTGTACCAGCGAGCATGCCCACTGTTGCTATCATAAAGAGTCTGTAAGTAAGTTCAGCCATTTTAGCCTACTCCTTTGTTTCTAATTACATTGTGAACGAAATCACAATCATATATTATTCACATTGTGCATTTGTGATAAGAAATTTAAAAAATATTTTCTAATTTATGTAACTTTATTTTTATTTGGTAGTAACTGATTCTCTTGCAGAATTGCCCCATTCCTCTAAATAAGGCTTCAAATTAAACTTTCTAGCAGCTGAATCAGATGTCATATATCTTATTTTTCCATATATATATCGTTCTGGGCCCCAAGCTCGATCATATCTTCCAAGTACCCAGAAGACTCCAGAATATGAGTTTGGGTCTCTACCATCAAGTGCATATCTATCGTTTAGTGTAATCATGTATGACAATGCTATTTGGGGATTAGGAGACCATTCAAGTATTTTTTTACCCCAGAGCATTCTTAAATAATTTTGAATAATGCCTTGTTCTCTTAATTGATTTTGAGCTGCATTCCATATCTCATCATGGGTTTCGGAATAAGTCAATTGATCTAATGAATAAACATGCTCTCTTTCATCGTTGGCATGCTCCTGAAGTGTTTTAACTGCCCATTCTGGTAATGAGGAATACTGATTGTAGTTAGCTCTTCTTACGCATGTGTGATATCCCAATTCCCTCCATGTAATTAGTTCATCAAGAAAACTATCAAAATTAAGACTTCCACCCCACCAACCTTCTCTTCTTCCAACTAAGTTTGGTTTAATCTGTTCCGGAGACCATGATTCATGTTTAACTAACTTCTCAAAAACTTCATGAGTTGAGATATGGCCAAAATGAAAGTATGGAGACATCTGACTACTTGCATTTTTAGATGGATCACTACTAAATTGTGCATAATCACTAAAGCCTTCACTTAGAAAACTATCAAATCGATTTGATGCGTTCTTATAGCCACCCTCAATTGAACTAATACCAACAGTTTTGTCAATATCTAAAGAATCGAAAAATTTATCTATATTTAATTTCTTAAAATCAAACGGCTTCCATTTTTTTATAGAAGAGGAAATTAATTTTTCATCAAATTTTTTAGTTAATGTTAAAAGAGGAAACTCATCTGGTATCTCGGTAATGTAATCCTCTAAATTTTTATGTAAGTACCTTCTAAAATCATGAGCTCGCACATATTCTTTGGATGAGAGCCGAATAGGAACTAGGCCATTTGAATCAACTAATTCATATCTTGTAGATATTTCTCCAGAAGCTTTAGCGGTCATCTGTGGAACAAAGTATGTAGGATAATCATCGGTAACAACAACAGATGCATTTTCAGCAATGTCTTGAAGAAGTCCCTCTGACTCATTGGGAGAGGTCTCTACATACGGATAGTAATAAGCATTTGTTTTTGATATTTCATCATTCATTTCTTTCATTCCATCAAGCATGAACTTATGAAAACGTAAACTTGACATTGGATAATCTAAAATGAGTGGCTCTAAAATAACTAGAGGTTGAGAAAGCTTATTGGCCCATTCAACAGCTCGTTGGAGAGCAAAATTATATTTGGTTCTCTTAAAGGCAATAACCCAGTACACAACATAAGAAGATGAACTTATGTCGGGTGTTATTTCTTTTAGAGTAGTTACCCTAGAAACTGGTACTTGAGTCATATTTTATATTATAAATTCATTAAGAAAGTATCAAAAGAATTACCTTCCATTTTGGTTTTATAATTAACAATATATAGCTACAATTGAAAAGATAAAATTATGGGTGCAATAAATATTACAGATGTTGGGAAAGTGTATCCCAATGGCACGAGAGCTCTTGAAAATGTAAACATTGAAATACATGATGGTGAGTTTGTTGTACTTGTTGGTCCTTCAGGTTGTGGAAAAACGACTTTATTAAGAATGGTTGCAGGATTAGAAGATATTACAGAAGGCGAAATCTCAATTGCTGACAAAGTTGTAAACGAAGTAGCTCCTAAAGATAGAGACATAGCTATGGTGTTTCAAAACTACGCACTATATCCTCATATGTCTGTTTATGACAACATGGCATTTTCTTTAAAATTACGTAAACTTCCAAAAGGTGAGATTGATAAAAAAGTAAAAGAAGCTGCAAAAACATTAGAGATAGACGAACTTTTAGACAGAAAACCAAAGGCATTGTCAGGTGGTCAAAGACAAAGAGTTGCAATGGGTAGGGCAATTGTTAGAAGTCCTCAGGCATTTTTAATGGATGAGCCTCTTTCAAATCTAGATGCAAAGCTAAGGGTTCAGATGAGAGCTGAATTGGGCGAACTACACGCCCAATTAGAAACTACTACTTTATATGTCACGCACGATCAAGTAGAAGCTATGACAATGGGTGATAGAGTTGCAGTAATCAGAAAAGGTATTCTACAACAAATTGACACACCAAGAGAAATATATTTATATCCAAAAAATATTTTTGTTG
>VMHT01080951.1_pt1 | contig 10970 bp, 11 predicted proteins | sample 4693611 | NCBI WGS metagenome assembly VMHT01 (sample SAMN12280063, study PRJNA550983) | marine metagenome | isolation source: seawater sampled from same location over 5 years 0.02-0.2 micron viral filtrate | place: USA: collected off the coast of southern California halfway between the port... ... | reverse complement strand
TCTCCTGGGCACCATATTCGAGTTGCAAGCACCATTTTTCTCGCGGCTCGCGCTCTTTGCGCTTCTGCCCTTTTATCAATCATAAAGCTCAGCCAGCGGTGGCTTGCGTTCTACACCGCCAAACTCATCCGGGTCACGCGCCACTTTCCAGAGCGGCACGGCGAGATTTTCGCCCTTGGGCATAGCGGCCAAACGTTTTTCCAAACGCGCCACAATTGCCGGTTGCGCGGCCGCCAAATTGGTCGTCTCAATCGGGTCAGCGTCAATATCATATAAGAATTTTGTGCCGTCAGGGCGCAGCAATAATTTCCACTGCTCATAAAAAATCGCCTGAGTGCCGTTAAAGGCTTCGGTCACAAAGGGCGATGGCGGCATGGTTTTGGCACCACTCAGCGCCGGTAAAAAACTGCGCCCGTCATGCGGCTCGACCGGCAGCGATGGCCCGCCCGCCGCATCCAACAGGGTCGGCAACATATCCAACACGGAAAGCCGCGTATCAAATGCGCCGCGCGGCAGCTTAGCGGGCCAGCGGATAATGCCGGGCACGCGTATGCCGCCCTCTTGCACCGAGCCTTTGGCACCGGTCAGCGGCGTATTATCGGCTCCGCCATCCTCCGTATTGGTGCGCATAAATTCGATAAAACGAATGGGAATATCATCTCCCCAAATCCATTTGGCACTATCCAAAATCCGGTAAAAAACCTGCGGCATGCCGCGATAATCGGTCAGGCCGCCATTATCGCTCATAAACCAAATCAGCGTATTGTCGCGCATGCCCTCAGCGTCCAGCGTCGCCAAAAGGCGGCCAATCGCCGTATCAAGCTCGCTCACCATGGCGGCGTGAATGCGTCTTTTCTCATCGGCAATATGGGCATAGGCACTGATCGCCTGTTGTGGCGCTTCATTGGGCAAATGCGGTGCGCCCAGCGAGAAGAACATGAAAAGCGGGCGGGTTTTATCGCGTGAGCGCACCACGCGCACCGCTTCGGCGGCCTGCAAATGGGTGACATAGCCATCCTCGCGAAAGGTTTTGCCATTGCGCTGCCAGTCATAATGACCGCCATGCACATGGTCCCAATAACCGACCGCGCCGCTGAGATTGCCATAGAAACTGTCAAAGCCGCGTCGATTGGGATGATAGGGTTTTTGAACGCCGAGATGCCATTTGCCGACCAGCGCGGTTTGGTAATCAAGCCGGCGCAAATAATCCGGCAATGTGTTGAGGTCGAGCGGCAAACCCTTGGGCGTGATTTTCGGCATGGGCGCCGTGATGCCCAGACGGATGGCGCTTTGGCCGGTCATTAAAGAGGCGCGCGTCGGGCTGCATACTGAATTGACATAAAACCGCGTCAGTTCCCGCCCGTCTTTCGCCAGTCGGTCAATATGCGGCGTGCTAATCTCGCTGCCATGATAGCCGACATCATTCCACCCCAAATCATCGGCCATAATGATGATGATATTCGGCTTATCGGCGGCCTGGGCTTGGCTTGTGACCGCGCTGATGCCAATACTCACGCCCATAGTCACGGCCATAGTCAAAACCATATGCAAAACCATGTGCAAAACAGAAGCCATCACTGTGAGCCGCCCATCATCGCGCTTGCGCATTTTTTGTGCCATCTGTTTATGCCCTTTTACAAAACCACATCATGCGCACCCCGTACCCATGAGATAAAAATATAATTGACAGTATGTCAATTATATTTTTAGGGTGGGGCAATCGTGAAAGGGCGCATTTATGCCAAGGCAATCCACCACAACATCCCAAGTCAAAAACAGCGCCGCTAAAAAATCCGGCAGCACGGGCAGCACAGGCAGTAAGGGCGCGCGCGCGCAAGAGGCCCTGCTGGATGCCGGACTTGAGCTTTTGGGCGAGATGAGCCCGCGCGAATTGACCGCCGGAACCATTTGCATTGCGGCACGCATGAAGCGGCCCAGCTTTTACACTTATTTTGACTCGGTCAATGATTTGCTCGACGCCATGATACGCCGCGAGATTGACCGTCTCGAGGCGCTTTATGATGCGCAAGAGGCGCAGAATAAAACGGCGCTTCACCGCTTGGCGCGCATTCCGCTAAATCTGGCGGATATTGCGCGGCGCGATACCGGCCGCATTAAATCGGTCGTGACATTAATGGCTTATGATCCGAGCTTCACCCTGTCGCGCATGGAAAATTTGCGCCGCGATGTGGAGGCCTCGATTGCGGAGGGCAGTCTGGCGCTTGAGAAAAACCAAGTCGATGTGTTTGCGCGGGTTTATATCGCCGGAATTTTGAGCCTATTGGCGCAGGGCGAGGCCAAACCCCTATCGCGCGTCGAAATTAAAAACGGGTTGAAAATATTATTACGGGGCGGCGGGGCTGATGCAGCGGCTTTGGCGCATATTCTGAAAAGCTGATGGAAGACCGATGAAAAGGGAGTGTGTTTGTGGGTGTTGATTATGATGTCGTGATTGCCGGTTTCGGACCGACCGGCGCCATGGCGGCCAATTTGCTGGGACGCGAGAATATAAAGACACTGGTCGTTGAGCCGCAAAGCGCGATTTATGATATTCCGCGCGGCGTTCATTTTGACGGCGAGACCATGCGGATTTTTCAATCCATCGGTATTGCCGATGCGGTGATGGCGCAAAGCACCGGCAATCAATCGGTAAGTTTTCTGAACGGGCGCGGCGCGTCGCTCATGCAGGTGGACCTTTCCGCTTTGCCGCAAACCGCCGGTTGGCCCGCTGATATTTTTTTCCGCCAGCCCTTGGTGGAAAAACATTTGCGCGACAATCTCGAAAATTTTGACACGCTTTCTTATGAACTGGGCTGGGCCGTCAGTGATATGACCCAGCATGAGACGCATATTGACCTGACCTTGCGCCACAATGCGACGGGCGAGACCAAAAACTGCACCACCGCCTATCTCATTGGGGCTGATGGCGCCGACAGCATGGTGCGCCGCTTGGCCGATATTGCGCTGACGGATTTACAATGTGACGAGCCGTGGCTGGTTGTCGATTGGGAGCTGGATGCGGATATTGAGTTTGCCCGCAATGTTTATCAATTTTGCGACCCGAAACGGCCCGGCACATTAGTGCCCTGCGCCGGACAGCATATTCGCTGGGAATTCATGATGAACCCCGATGATGATGTGGCGGCGATGGAAGACCCCGACGCCGTGCGCGATATGATGCAGCCCTATTTGCATCATTTGGGCCCGGATATTCGCCCTGAGGACGGGCAGATTTTGCGCTCCAAAGTCTATGAATTTCACGCTCTTTTGGCGTCGAAAATGCGTCATGGCCGCATCTTTTTAATGGGTGATGCGGCGCATCAAATGCCGCCCTTTTTGGGCCAAGGCATGTGCGCGGGCTTGCGCGATGCCGAAAATCTGGCTTGGAAATTGGCCGGTGTTTTGCAGGGGCGTTTTGCCCCGACTTTGCTCGACAGCTATCACTCCGAGCGCTACGCCCATGTGCGCGCGGTCATTAAGCAGGCGGTGCAAATCGGCGAGATTATTCAAACCCGCAATCCGCTCAAAGCCCTTGCCCGCGACAGTTTCTTGCGCCTCGGCAAGCTGATACCCAAATTATTGAGCGGCATTGAATTTGGCAAAACCTGGCAGCTTGGCCAGGGGCTTTTGGCCGATGACCGCGCCGCCGGTCGCCAAATTCCGCAACCGCATATGCGCCAAGGCGCGCGCCATGACAGGCTCGATGCTTTTTTGCCATCGGGCTTTTGTGTGCTGGCGCTTCATCCACAGACCCGCGTTGAATTGCAACGTGTCAGCAAGGCCCATCCGGCGCTGGCCTGCCCCATTATCTGTGTGGGCGAGGACATCACCGCCGATGCGGCCGCGCTCACCGCTTTGCGCGGCGGCGGCAATATTGGCGGGTTTATCCTGCGGCCGGACCGGCAAATATATGCCACGCTGAAAAACAGCGCGACCCCGCTGGCGACCCAATTGGAGGCGCATATGACCCAATTGACCGCTGCATTATTGGCCGAGACTGCGCCTGAGGATTTGCACTGATAGAAATTGACATAGTGTCAATTATTTATTGACTCTGCGCTGATAAGATTCGAGAGTTAATGACAAGATTTTGAGGAGACGAGCATGAGACTGGTAACATTTACGCATCATGGCAGCACCCGTTTGGGGGTTTTAAACGGCGACAGCATTACGGATTTATCGCGGGCCGCGCCCGAACTGCCGACCGAGATGAATGCTTTTCTAAGCGCCGGTGAGGCGGCTATGGATGCGGCGCGCGCCGCCACGGGCGATGATATTGCGCTTAAAGATGTCACGCTTCTATCGCCGGTTTCCAAGCCCGGCAAAATTCTCGCCGTGGCGCTGAATTATCGCGACCATTTGGAGGAAGTGCAGGAGGCGATGCCGGATTTTCCGACGCCGCAAACGCCCATGCTTTTCACCAAACAAAATTCTTCCGTCACCGGACCTTTTGCGCCGATTTATTTGCCGCCTGAATCAGAGCAGCTTGATTATGAAGCCGAGCTGGCCATCGTCATCGGCAAGACCTGTCGCCGCGTGCCCAAAAGCCGCGCCCATGAGGTGATTGCCGGTGGCATGGTGGCCAATGATGTATCCATTCGCGATTGGCAATTGGCCTCGCAAACCATGACCATGGGCAAAAGCTGGGACAGCCATTGCCCGATGGGCCCGGCTTTGGTGACGCCGGATGAATTTGATATGGCAAATATTGACTTTACATGCAGCGTCAATGGCGAGACCCGCCAAAGCTCAAATACCGGCCTTTTGGTGTTCGATATTCCGACGCTTATCAATTATTTATCGACCGTTTGCACGCTGCATCCGGGCGATGTCATTCTGACCGGCACAACATCGGGCGTCGCCCTGTGGATGGACGGCCAGCCCTGGCTGAAAGAGGGTGATGTCGTGACCTGTGATTTCGGCGCGCTCGGCAAGATTGAAAATAAAGTCGAAAAAGATCCGGTCGGCACGGTGATTGGTTAAAGCATAGGGAGAAAACCGATGAATGCCCAAAAAGACAGCTTTGAGCTTTATCACTATGGCGAGTCCCTATGCTCGCAAATGGTGCGTTTAACGCTGGAAGAAAAGCAGATTCCTTACCTATCGCATCATATGCATTTGGAGCTGACGGGCGAAAATCTGTCGCGGGCATTTAAGAAAATCAATCCCAATGCGGTCGTGCCGGTGCTTATCCATAATGGCACGCCGCTTTATAATAGTTGGGAGATTATCCGCTATCTCGATAATCATGCGCCGACCCAAGGCACGGCCCTTATGCCAAAAAGCGCGGCTGGACTGGCGGCACTAGACGAGCAGGTGATGGAAAATGCATTGCGCGGCGATATTGCGCTGGGTGATAATTTCGGCACCTCAATTGCCGGAGCCAGCACTTATATTCTCGCTCATATTTTAAAGCGCCGTCCGGCCTTGGCCGTGATGTGGGATTATGTGACCAAACATCCCGACCCGATGCGTAAATTTGCCTTTTGTGTTTTGCGCCTGCGGGGCGGCCTGCCCAAGCCGCTTTATAAGAAATTCATTCACCGTCTCGCCTTGGGTCTGGCCGATTGCGAACAGCGTCTGGCTGATGGGCGCGATTATATGTTCGGCGATTACACCATGCTCGATATTATGATGACGGCGCATTTGCACCGCCTTGAGGATGTCCATCTTGATGGCATATTGGCGACCGGCAAACTGCCCCATCTCGCCGCCTATTGGCAACGTGTGCAAGCGCGCCCCAGCTATCAACCCGCCATTACCGACCAGCATAGTTGGGAATGGCGCGCCGCTATGGATGATGTTTATCAGGGCCAAGCCTCGCCCTTTTTACCCCTTTTGGAAAGCCAGCTTGATGCCCGGCTTTCCGACCTTCAAAGCAGAAAGGCCGCAGCATGAGCTATGATATTGATGAAGAAAAAATGGCAGCCGGCATGGCCATTGTCGAAAAACTGGGCCTGTTGAAAAAAGCCAATCCGACCCTGTCTGATGATTTGCGGGCGCATACGCTGCAAGCGCTGTTTGGCACGATTTGGACGCGCGACGGGCTGGATTTAAAAACCCGCAGTCTGGTGACGCTCACCAGTCTGATTGCCCTCAATCGCGAGCATGAATTGACCTTGCATTTTCGCGGGGCGCGCAATCTGGGCATTACGCGCGAGCAGATTGAGGAAGTGATTTTACATGTCGCCCATTATGCAGGCTGGCCGGTGGCCGTGACCGCCAGCGGCGTGCTTGATGCGGTATGGACAGAAATGGATGAGGAGACGGACCAATGACCCAACCCATTGCCAAAGTGTCGGATATTATTTTTATCCGCTTTCAATTACGCGACCTTGAGGCACAAGCCGCCTATCTTGAAGATTTCGGCATGACGCCGGTGCATAAAAGCGATGAGGCGATTTTCTATCGCGGCACCGGAACCGATGCCTATATTTACGCCGCCGAAAAAGGCGATATTGATGCTTTTATCGCGGCGGCTTATGAAACTGACAGCCTTGAGGCTTTGCAGGCTTTGGCCGCCAGCCAAGGCGCTGAGATTGAAGATGGCGACGCTTTTATGGGCGGCAAGAAAGTGTGCTTTAACGACCCTGACGGCCTCGGCATTGAGGTCTATCACGGCATTAATAAGGTTCAAGCGATTGATGAAAACGTGCCGGTGCTCAATTCGGGCAAGCAGAAAAACCGCCTGAATGAAACCCAACGCTTTGGCGATGGGGCGGGCGAATGGTCGATGGATGGCGATGGCAATATGCGCTACGCCTTACCCAGCAGCGTCATGCGGCTTGGCCATACCGCCATTAATGTCAAAGACGGCCCGGCCAGCATTCAATGGTATCACGATGTTTTGGGAATGATTGTCTCAGATAATATTATCGGCCCTGACGGCAATGTCGGCGGGGCGTTTATTCGCTGCGATAATGGCACCATGCCGAGCGACCACCACACGCTGAATGTGGTGGCCCTGCCGCCTGAGGCCGAACCGTTTCACGGCACATTTGGCCATGCCGGATTTGAATTGGAAAAATCTTTGGACGATTTAATGGCCGGTCATTTTCATATGAAGACGAGCGGAAAATATGTTCATGAATGGGGCATTGGACGCCATTTATTGGGCAGCCAGCTTTATGATTATTGGCGCGATCCGGCAGGCTTTATTCTCGAGCATTGGACCGATGGCGATTTATTGACCGCCGACCAAGCGCCGCAAAATGTGTCGATTGTCGATGTCATTAAAGGCCAATATGGGCCGATACCCCATTCGAGTTTCAACATGCCCTTGCCAATCGAGGCTTTGGACGCGTTTCGCCAAGACATTCCCGGGCTGACGCAAATGCTGATAGAGGCCGAGCAAAACCATAAAGACAAGAGCGACGTGTCCTAGCGGCGCGCGGCGCGGGACCGATAAAAATGGCGGCGCGGCGCGATAGGCAGTAAACTCTCGGCTATGAAAGTTTTGATATCCGGTGCCGGTATTGGTGGCCTGTCCACCGCTCTTTGCTTGGTGCATCACGGCATTGAGGTCGCGGTGATTGAACGCGCCGATACGCTCGATGATATCGGGGCCGGCATTCAATTGCCGCCCAATGCGATGCGCGTCTTTACCGCTTTGGGACTCGATGCGGCTTTGGCGGCGCGCGCTTTTAGGCCGATGGCTTTGGAGGCCCGCATGGGCCGCTCGGGGCGGCAATTATTCACCCTAAACCTTGGCGATGCAGCGCAACCGCGCTGGGGCGCGCCTTATTTGCATATTCACCGCGCCGATTACATTGATGTGCTGGCCGCCGCCTTGCGCTCCAAAGCCCCCAAGGCGCTGCATTTGGGCGCTGCGGTGACCGGTTATACACAGACCGAAAATGGCGTGAGTGCACATTTATCCGATGGCAGCAGCCTGACCGGTGACGCCTTGATTGGCGCGGATGGCCTGCACTCGCTTGTGCAGGGGCAAATGCTGGGCGCGCAAAAAGCCGACTTCACCGGTCATATGGCGTGGCGCGCCACTGTGCCCATGCCACTTTTGGAAAAAAAATTAAAGGCCCGAGCCCCGCGCCCGACGGCTTGCGTTTGGATGGGGCAAGGCCGCCATTGCGTGACCTATCAATTGCGCGGCGGCGCATTGGCGAATTTTGTCGGCGTTGTGGAGGCCGACCCGCCCCCTAATGGCGCAGCCGAGGCGGCAGAATCTTGGTCAAGACGCGGCACGCCCGCGCAAGCCAAGGCTGATTTTAAAGGCTGGCACCCGACCCTGACCGGTCTCTTGGACGAAGCCGATACGCTATATCGCTGGGCGTTATTTGACCGCCAACCCTTAGCCAAATGGGTGGACGGGCGGGTCGCGCTTTTGGGCGATGCGGCGCATCCCATGTTGCCCTTTATGGCGCAAGGCGCGGCCATGGCGGTTGAGGATGGGTGGGTTCTGGCAACTCATTTGGCAAATAGTCTTGTGAAAGGCCCTGAAAGCGCGCGCGCCATAAAACACGCACTCAGCACTTATCAGCACCGGCGTTATGCCCGCACGGCGCGGGTGCAAGCCGGTGCGCGGGCCAATGCCAAGACCTTTCATCGCCGCACAGGCTTGGCGCAAATCGGCACTTATGGCCCGATGTGGCTGGCCGATAAAATCGCGCCGCCGCTGATAAGCCACAGCCAAAACTGGCTTTACGGCTATGATGTGACGCGCGCGCCTTAAGGACGCTTTAAAGACACTTTAAAGACAATGGCGCGCCGCCTTTTCACCGCACCCTATTTGATACTATGCTGCATCTCAGGAGATTTTTATGACCGATAAACCAATGCGCTTGCGCCGTTCCCAACTTGCCGTGCCCGGCAGCAGCGAAAAAATGTTGACCAAAGCGGCGGCTTCTGCCGCCGATCATGTGTTTTGCGACCTTGAGGATGCGGTCGCGCCGTCAGCCAAACCGGCCGCCCGCGAGACCATTGCCGAGGCGTTAAATAATCTCGATTGGGGTCAAAAAACGCGCTGTGTGCGGGTCAATGATATCGGCACACAATGGTGTTATGAGGACATCATCACACTGGTTGAAAAAGCCGGTGAGAATATCGACACGATTATGTTGCCCAAACCGCTTAATGCGGCGGATGTGCAATTTGCCGATACGCTGTTGAGCCAGCTTGAAATGAAATTGGGGCTGACCCGACGCATCGGGCTTGAAGTGCTCATTGAAGAAGTCGAAGCCATGCAAAATATCAAAGAAATAGCCAATAGTTGTGCGCGGCTGGAATGCATGATTTTCGGCATGGGCGATTATGCCGCCAGCCAGGGATTGGTGATGGAAAATATCGGCCTGTCGGAAACCTATCCGGGCGATATTTTTCACTATCCGCGCTACCATATGACCATTGCCGCGCGTGCCGCCGGACTTGATGCCGTGGACGGGCCTTTTGTCGATTTTAAAAATGACGCCGCCTATCGCGTCGAATGTCAACGCGCCCTGACGCTGGGCATGGTTGGCAAATGGGCCATTCATCCGGCGCAAATCGATCCGGCGCTTGAGGTGTTTTCGCCCAGCCAAGAGCAGGTTGATTTTGCCCGCGAGGTGATTGCGGTTTATGAAAAAGCCGCCGCCGAAGGGCTCGGCTCGGTCGGTCATAAAGGGGTGATGGTGGATGCCGCCTCTGCGCGCCTGTTTCAAAACACCGTCAATCGCGCCGATTTAATCGGCATGTAAACGGGCCGGCCAAAAGCCGAGGCTTTAATCGGCTTTGGCAAGGCGGCGCAAGCGAAAGCCCAGCATTAAAATAAACAGGCAGACCAATGTGCCCAGCGTGTCACCAATAATGAAAGTGGCGATGACTTCGAGATGCAATTCGCTGCCCATTGTATCGCCCATGGCCAACATATTGCCCGCCGTATTAAAGACCGAACTGATAAAGCCCAGAAAAACCAGACTGCGCCAATGCGATATGGTCATATTGCTGAGGCTGATATCAATGCGGCTAAAGCTGAATAATTGCATGGTGATAAAGACGCATAGGCTGCCCGATAAGACAGCGACAATATTCAGCGCAACATCCCCACCCTGCCAATAAAACAAGCGGTATAAAATAAAATGCGCCAGCAAAAGCGGCACAATGGCTTTTTCGCGATAAAGCCAAGTGGCGATAACGCGCACCCCATGCGGCAGAAAAATAAGCGCCGCATATTGCGCCGCATCGGGCGCAATCATTTGTTGGAGCGGATAAATAATTTGCCTGACCGCGAGAAACAAAAGCAGATAGACGCTGCAAATCAGAATTATGCGCACTAGGCCATCAGGTAATTGAGGATGCATATATAAATAAAATCAGGGTTCTACTTGAGGCGATAAACGCCTTTGGAGCGGCCTTCGGGCAGCACCAAATATTGTTTCTCCAGCAATCCGGCCAGACCGCGGAAAAAAGTCGGATTGGGCAGGTCGGCGCATAGGGCATGCGATTTGAGATTGCGCGATGAAACATATTCACTCGAAGCCAATGCGGTTTGCAAAGTTGACATGGCCGATAAAATCGCCTTTTCGGCAGATGATAATTCAGTCAACCCCAAATCGCGTTCCATACTATGCAGCATGGATTTTAAAGTGGCATATTGTTCCAATTGAGACATTTTACTAAACCTGTGATGCTGTTACACGTTAATGGCATCTTAGCGCGTTTGACAAAATATTCAACCAAGCGTCATACTCGCCGCCGCATGGGCAAGCACCATAAACAAACGTCCACATTTAAATGGGAAGACGATGAACAGTTTTAATCCAAACTTCAAAACATTGATGGGCCCCGGGCCTTCCAATATTGACCCGCGCGTTTTGCAAGCCATGTCGCGCCCGATTATCGGTCACCTCGACCCGCAATTTATCGATCTGATGGACGAGATTAAGGCGCTGCTGCGCTATGCCTATCAAACCGAAAACGCGCTGACCTTTCCGGTCTCTGCGCCCGGCTCTGCCGGTATGGAAACCTGTTTTGCCAAT
>VMHT01165732.1_pt1 | contig 10971 bp, 9 predicted proteins | sample 4693611 | NCBI WGS metagenome assembly VMHT01 (sample SAMN12280063, study PRJNA550983) | marine metagenome | isolation source: seawater sampled from same location over 5 years 0.02-0.2 micron viral filtrate | place: USA: collected off the coast of southern California halfway between the port... ... | reverse complement strand
GAGGTTTCAACCTAATGATATTTTTTCTTTAAGGTTCTCTACAGGCACTTCTTTCACCATGCCCTCGATGTCTCAGATGTTTGGTTCGGATATAGTCCTGGGCAGTGTAAGAGATGTTAATGGCAGTGTTTTTGTTAGACAGGGTCAGGCAGGAAATCCTACATTAAAACCTGCTAAATCTATTAATTCCAACCTTGGTTTTATCTTTTACCCTAGAGAAGAGTATTACTTAAGCTTTGATTTTTTTGAAATTAACTATAAAGATCGAATTGAAGCTGAGAGTGCTCAAGCTATAGTTTTAAATAATCCAAATAGTCCAAAAATCACTAGGAATTCTTCAGGAGAAATTATTGGTGTCATTGCTTCTTATGTGAACGAAGAAAAATCAATAATTACTGGAATGGATTTTGAATTTAACTCTTTATTTGACTTGTATGATTTTGGTTCTTTAAATTTGAAAATAACATCCACAACGCTCTTTTCTTTTTTAACTCCCGGGCATCACGAACATAACGATGACGCAGAAGATCACGATCATCATAGAGATGACGAAAAATTAATTAATAGAGTAGGTAAATTTAATTACGATGCACACATACACTCGCTTCCTAAAAATAAAATTAATCTCTTTCTTGATTGGGAATATAGAGAATTTTTACTTAATTGGACCTCGAGATACATATCTAGATATACGAATGAAAGGCAGCTAAGTGATTACGCGATATCCTTAGGTTATACAAATAAAGTCAGTTCTTTTTTAATTCATGACTTATCAATTACAAGACCGATAAACTTAAAGGATGGAACTATAGACTTAAAATTTGGAATTATAAATTTTACAAACGAGTCTGCACCAAAATTATTCGATGCTCCTGATTTTAGTTTTGATACCAGGCTTCATGATCCTACAGGAAGAACTTTTACTTTTTCTATTCAGTATCAGCTGTAGCTTCTTTAACAGCTGGCTTACTATTTGCTGCACTTCTCATCAGCATGGCGGTTCCTAAAATCCATACGGATAAAACGACTTCTACAAATAATTGAGTATGGACTTCGCCTCCTAAGTACATTACGTGATAAACGTTAAAACCTAAGGCAAACAGATAAATTAATCCTGCAGCTAAGAGCCAAGATGATCTAAAAGTAAAAAATGCAAAAAGACAAAACAAAGAGGATGCAGCAAAAAAAGCTGTAAAATCTCTAAAAAGTGAATTTTGTCCATGATTCGACATATCTTCGTAATCAATTCCAAATCCTAATGCCGTGGTTACCGGATCTGTAAACCATTGGTAGCTAACCAAGCCAAGTAAAATGCAAGGGATTAAAGACATCAGGCGAATAACAAATTTATTTCTCATACAAATATTTTATATCTTAATTTATAGAAAATTCCACCAGATAGCCCTCCAGCCATAACATGGAGAAACGTACCAATGCTAGTTCTATTTCCAGCAATTACCTCGGTTTCATAGAGCAGCTCAACAGTTCCGATCAAGACAAGCCACATAGTCAGAGCTGAAATAATAAAGTATCGAGCAAAATCGGATATAGCAGGTAATCTCGAAGTATATCTAGAGATGATCAGGCTAAGACCTACTGGAATCATAAGAATTAAAAATAAAATAGCTCCTAAGTTAATGAAATCAGAAAGTAAGACTTCAAAAACTATTTTTATACCTATGGGCATGTTCATGGAATTTAACCAGATAAGGTTTGAGAAGGAAGTAATTGGAACAATAAGCAAAGTTAGTATTAACGTTGCCAACAGATATAAGGAAAAATTTTTAAATAAGATTTTCACTGCTAAGAACTTTTCTATGAGAAAATCGCATTCTAGTATCAATCCGCACTATGCTCAAAAACTTTATTTTTTTAATTTTTCTTACGTCTAGTTTTGGAGTTTATTCGCAACAATTAGATTACACCTCAAATATATTATTGGATGGGTTAAATCAGCCTTGGGGTATGGACTTGATTTCTGAGGATAAGATATTAATTACAGAAAAAGTTGGAAATCTAAAACTTTTAAACTTATCTTCTGGAGAGGTTCAGGATATTAAAGGCCTGCCTAAGATTCACTTTAGAAATCAAGGAGGATTGTCAGAAATTAAAGTCAGTCCAAACTTCAAAGAAGATAAAACAATTTTTTTCTCGTATACAAGTTTAAACCTTGCTGATGGTACCAATACCTTGGCTGTATCTTCAGCTTCTTTAAATGGAGAAAATCTAGAAAACGTTAAAGAAATTTTTAGAGCAAAGGCAAATCGTAGAACTGGCGCTCATTATGGAGCAAAAATACTTTTTCTTACAGACGGCACCTTACTAATTTCAAGCGGAGATGGCTTTGATCAAAGGGAAAAAGCACAATTTCTTGATAACCACTTTGGAAAATTAATTAGAATTAATAAAGACGGGTCTGTGCCGAATGATAATCCTTTCGTTAATGTTGATGGATCCCTCGAAGATATCTTTTCTTACGGTCATAGAAATCCTCAAGGATTAATCCAACTTAATAATGGGATAATTATTGAACATGAGCACGGTCCTTTTGGTGGTGACGAGATAAATATTATTCAGTCAGGTAAAAATTACGGTTGGCCTGCCATCACTTACGGTCGTGACTATTCTGGGGCAATCATATCTCCTTTTACAGAAATGGATGGCATGGAGCAGCCAGTCAAATATTGGGTTCCGTCGATTGCACCCTCTGGAATGATTTATTACACAGGCGATACTTTTCCTGAATGGAAAAATTCTTTAATGATCTCATCCTTAAAAGCTAAGAAAGTTTCTAAAATTTCGTTCAATAATAGAATAAGCTCATCAGAAGATAGCTTATTTCAAGAGTTAAATCATAGGTTTAGAAACATTCTTCAGCATCCTAATGGAAATATATTCCTATTAACTGATGGACCAAGAGGTAAGTTAATTGAAATCAGTCCATTAAAGAATCTGGAAATTGTTACGCCTGATGGAATAACTGCTTTTTTTTTAAGAAATCCCGAATCCCTTCAAGTTCCAGCAAAACCTTATGATGTTTCTGCGGATGCAGATATTTTATTAAATAATGCATTAGATTCTTTAGATAAAAATAAAAAATTATTGTTAATTCTTGGAGGTAATTGGTGCCCGGATTGCAGAGTTCTTGCCGGCATGCTGAAAAGTCAAAATGTAAAGGAAGTGATTGATAAAAACTACTTCGTTCAGCACATTGATGTAGGAAGGTTTGATAAAAACCTACACATACCAAAAAAATTTGGAATTGAAAAATTGTATGGAGTTCCAACTGTTTTAGTTATTGATCAAGATGAGGATGTTCTTAATTCACCTTTTATTGAAGATTGGACAACTGCTAGAACAAAAAAACCGGAAGATTTAATTGATTATCTTTCTAGATGGATAGAAGGATAAAATTTGAGTTCTTTAGATAAAAGTGAAAATGAAGAACTGGTAGATTCTCCTTCCAGTCCAGAAACTTTATCCGTCTGGGGGCTTGCTTGGCCATCAATTTTAAATAACATCTTATTTGCTTTTGTGAGTATTGTCGCCTTAAAAGCTGTTGGTTCTTTAGGAACAGAAGCTATGGCTGCTGTAGGAACAGGCCAAAGGATATTCTTTTTTTTACAGGCAGTTCTCATGGCAACAGCTACAGGCACGCATGCTTTAGTAGCAAGAGCAATCGGTGGAAACAAGCCAATCGAAGCAGCCGAAGTAACTTTGTTATCGACAATAGTTGCGATTATCTTTGGAGTTACTTCTACTTTAATATTTTTTATTGCTGGAGATGAAATTATTGGAGCTTTTGGGCTTGATGAGCTTAGTCAGAAACTGGCGGTGGAATATTTACAGATATCACTATCTTTTGTTCCTGGTTTGGCAATCTTATTTATTGTTGGTGCTGCGTTAAGAGCAGCTGGAGATGTCATCACTCCATTGATCATAAATCTTATCGTTAATTTAATTAATGTTTTTCTTTTAATTGCTTTAGTGAACGGTCAGTTTGGATTTGAGGCGATGGGTGTAGTAGGGGCAGCATATGCTTGGGGTGTTTCATTTTCTATTGGGGCAGTTTTGGCGTTATGCATATGGTTTAGTAATAGATTTATCATTCCAATGCCAACACTAAAATTCTATACATTCTCAAGGATAAAAAACCTCATAGAAATTTCCGTTCCTGCAGGAATAGAATCCGTCGTCTTCAATTTTGGCCTCTTGGCCTACTTCTGGATTATTTCGGTCTACGGAAACGAGCCAATTGCAGCATATAACGTAGCTATCAATATACTCATGATTAGCTTCATGATTGGGCATGGTTTCTCCATTGCAGGTGCTACTTTAACCGGACAATATTTAGGGGCTGAAAATCCCAAGGAAGCTAGAAGAAGCGGCTGGAAATCTGCCAGATTGACAGTGTTCTCCATGACTATTGTCGGATTAGTAATTGCAATATTTTCCAGACCCGTTTCAGGATTCTTTATAGACGATCCAGAAGTAATAAGGTTAACAGTTGTGTTTTTATGGATTTTTGCTCTTTTACAACCGCTCATGGGTATAGAGTTTTCTCTGGGTGGGGCCCTTAGAGGCGCAGGAGATACTAAATCACCCCTAATAATTACCATGATAGGTTTGATTTTCTTTAGATTGGTCCTGGCATCGATATTTCTTTTGTTAAAAATGCCTGTTGAGATAGTTTTTTCAGCTTTAATTGCTGATTATTTAGCAAAAGGTATCTTATTTACAATGCGTTTCAAATCTGGCAGGTGGGTGAAAGCGTTAAACTAGCTTTTTAAGTATTATTTTGGCAGAATGCAAATTGTTATATTTTGTATATAAAATTTTTAACTTATTTAAATAGGTGAATTATGGGAGAAATATTAGCTGTTGACGATTACGTTGGTATATCGTTTTGGTTAGCTACCGCTATCATGTTAGCTGCAACTGTGTTCTTTTTTGTTGAAAGATCAGATGTTCCGGCTAAATGGAAGACATCTCTAACTGTCGCTGGTTTAGTGACTGGTATTGCCTTCTGGCACTACTTATACATGAGAGGTGTTTGGATTTATGCAGGTGAAACTCCGACTGTATTCAGATACATCGATTGGTTGATTACTGTTCCGCTTCAAATTATTGAGTTTTATTTAATAATTGCGGCTGTTACAGCAATTAGCTCTGCAGTTTTCTGGAAACTTCTGATTGCATCATTAGTGATGTTGATTGGTGGTTTCATTGGTGAAGCTGGTTTAGGAGATGTTGTTGTATGGTGGGTTGTTGGGATGATCGCTTGGCTTTACATCATTTATGAAATCTTTATGGGTGAAACTGCAAAAGCAAATGCTGGCAGTGGAAACGCAGCAAGTCAACAAGCATTTAATACAATCAAATGGATTGTTACAGTAGGTTGGGCAATTTACCCAATCGGTTATGCTTGGGGTTACTTTGGAGATGGCTTAAATGAAGATGCTCTTAATATTGTTTATAACCTTGCAGACTTAATTAATAAAGCTGCGTTTGGTTTAGCAATTTGGGCAGCTGCTAAAAAAGCGTCTGGTCACGTAACGTAACCAACTGCACATAAAAAAACCCCAGTAATTACTGGGGTTTTTTTTATATGATTACTTCGGATCCAGGATCTTTGTAGACATTTATATTGTTACTTTTAAATATTCCCAAGTTTTCTTTACCAATTTTTAGAAAATAACTTATCAAGCCTTTTGTTTCTGCAGGATCAGATCCTTGAATCAGGATATTTTTACATTCAAGTTCTTTTAATATTTCTAGAGTAGTTTCAGAGGAATTTGAAAGAGGCAGCAAGCCAAGAATTTTAACCTCCTCGGTAGTAAGAATAGCGCAATCAGCTTTTATATTATTTTGTTTGATACGAGAGGGCTTATCAACATGGCTTTCAAAATATAATGCCTTATCTCCTTGAATTATCTCAAAACTAAACGTCCAAAGATAATTATATGGAAAACCGGCATCATGAGCTTTGATTGTAAGATCACCAATATTTTTTTGAATTCCATTCTTTAATACTTCAATATTATTAAAACCCAATTTCCTTAATTTTTTTACTGAAGGTTTGCTGGTTAAGATAGGTGTACTTTGATCAAATCTCTTCAAACTGGTTTCATGAAAATGATCTTCAAAAGGAGCGCTTATCAATATACATGACACCTTATTGATCATTTCATCGGTTATTAGAGCGTTTTCGTTTCTAGCTCGGTTTATAAAGAAATTTGATTTAGGTTGCATTACCTTATCCAGCCAAGGATCAATAATAATTGCGACATCATCAGACTCTATGTACCAAGACTGATAATCATCAATTTTTTTAATCTTCATGAATCAAATTATTGTAAGATCGTTATACCTAAAGCATGGAAAGTATATTAGAAAATATATTCGTTTTCGAAGATTTATCACTTAGAGGATTTGTTTTTGGTTTCGTTCATGTTGCATTGATTCTTATCGGCTATTACACAGGATGGAGTATCAATAGGTTTTTAAAGATTCTTTCTAAAGGATACATTGCGGGTATTATAGGAGCTGCTAGTGCCCATGTAATAGCTGATTTAGTAGCATCTCTTATTGATCCATCAATCAGACCTATGACCGTTGGCATTGTGATAGGCGGTATTATTCCCTTATTATTGATACCGATTTTTGAAAAGTATGTGATCAAAAGTAACGATCATATAATGGTGGAAGACCGCGAGGATATAAAAAAAGATTTAGAAGAAGAGCATTCTTGAAAGAAATGCTAACTAAATCTACTCGAGACCATTTCTAAAAAAATCTTTGCTATTTGGGGCTTTATCCACTTTTTATTTATAGCAATCATCGCATTGAGTTTTTCTGGATAATTTTTAATAGGGATAGTATTAAGTTGTTCTTTAGAATTTAGTAAATCAAACTCATAAAAAATTCCTATGCCATTTCCTTTTTCAACCATTCTCAAGTGTAGATTTTGATCAGCCGAAACCAAAGAGACTTTATCTACAATGTGGGAATAGGGCACATCTTTTCTTACTTCCTTTTCATAAAAATTATGAAACCATGCCGGCGGAAGCGTTGTATATATATTGTGATCAAAAATATTTTCGATTGATATTTCATTCTGATTGAAAATCTCATGGTCTTCTCTAGCATAAAATTTCGGCGGATTAATTTTTATAGGAATCACATCCAAAGTATCTAAATTCTTATTTGAATTAAGACGATATTCACGTTCGTCAAAACTGATTAATATATCGAATTTATTTGCTTTTAACTGAGCAACACCGGAATAGGTTGAAAGATAAAAAAATCTATATTTGATATCTGGATATATTCCCATCATTTCAGAAATTATAGGTTCAAGAATAGTTCCAGATAGATAAGGGTCTAAACCAATTTTCAATAAGCCTGCATCTGAATTATTGATTAAACTTATTTGATTAACGATCTTTTCTTCAATATCAACTATTTCGTCTGTTAGAGAAAGTAGCATCTCACCGTACACAGTCGGCTTAGTTTTACCATTCTCTCTTTGAAAGAACTTTACTCCGTAATGATTTTCTAATTTTTTTATGTTTTGGCTCAGAGCAGATTGGGTCAGACCAATGCTTTTAGAAGCCTTTCCAAAGGATTCATGTTTAATTAAAGCTTGCGCTGATTTGAATAATTTAATGCTGCTCATCTATATATAAGTAAGATTAATAATAAAAATAAGGAAATTTAATTATAAGTAAAACTACTATAGTTTCAATTTAAATAACTGAAATTAATTAGCTAATGATTATGAATATGTGGCGGATTATCGTTTTCAAAAGTCCCCTCAGGCGGTCCGTAATCTATTCCCGAAAGAGTCATGTTAGTGATAACACTGTTCCCATTATTTGCACTGCTGACAGTATAAAAATTTCCATCACTAAAAACAGAGCCGGTGATTAAAAAATTTCCTGCAACAATTGTTGAATTACCTACATCTTCAGTGCTAAAAGACTTAACTACCTTATTACCTATTTTCATTTCAAGCTTGCCGATATTAAGCTCTAAAGTTTTATTATCTTGGACATCTATCAAGACTTTGTCGCCAACAATTAAATCTGCAACTGTTGATTTAAAGTTAGTCATCAAGAGAAATGCTTCAGATTTTGCATCTTGCACATCATAATTTTCAGGTATTTGAGTAGTTTTTACTTCGTGAATTATAGGAGTAGTTCTGTTACTAAACTTTGTAACATCTCCATTAAATGAGGCATCATCCTCTGCTATAGAAACCGAAATATCTTTTCCATTAATTTTTTTTGTTTGAAAATTATACTTATCAGCAAGGTTAACCGGAAAAATTTCTTTCACAGCAATCTTTTCTTCATCTCCATTAAAGTAAAAATAAATACCTAAAGAAATTAATAAAAAAAGGATTAAAGTTTTTATCATTTACTGTACTAATGGATCTAAAGGAGCGTTATCAAATTGATCTGATACTCCATCGTTATCATCATCGTCCTCGCCCACAAAGTTATTATCCATTCCATCACCATCTGTATCTACAGAGACAAGTTGCCAAACTTCGCCGTGATGTTCAAATTGGGCAATACCAACCTCTGGATGAAGGTAGAACTTATTAAAATAAGATGCACTTTCTTTAGAATCGTTGCTGTATTGCTGCTGAACTAGCATAAATGTGATGTAGTCACCGTGAGGAGTACTTATAGCCTGGTATCTCTTTTCAACGCCTGAAAAGGCAGGAAGGTTATATGGTAAGGATTCTTTAGCATACGAATCTGGATCTTTGCCCTTAAATGTATGAACAGCTAGATAGCCTCCTGCAACTCCATTCCACGCATCTACACGATATTCGAACCCTTTAAAAGCACAATCAAACTCTTGGTAGTGCCCAGGAGAGAAGTTTGCGCTAAGAAAAGGACATCCCAATGAAGAGTCCAGATCATATCTTAAGGCTGGACCTCCTTGATAAATTGGTCTCAAATTAGATCCATCGCTAGCAGGCCAATCCTTATTATCGTCATAAGCAGAGAGAAAATAGTGTCCTTCAGGACTTATTCTAAATCTAAACACTGTTTGAGTAGGATCATAAAATCCAGCCCAGAGTGGTTCTTCGCCTTCAATAACATCACCATGACCAAGAGCTCCCACAGGGCAGTTATGCTTAGTAGGATGCCTGTTATCATCAAAATTATCACAAATCTCCTGTCTAGTAGAACAATGTTTGGCGTATGAAATATACCCGCAATATTCTTTGCCAAGATCTTCCACAAATCTAAATTCTTGATATGTAGTACTATCAATCGTCACTGGATCATCTTCAATAACAAGCATTCTTTTTGTTCTTTGTCCGTTAGTAAAGGTGTATTCACCACCATCAATCAAAGGAAATAACATTCTTGACGTTACAGTCGGAGAGGTCGAAGATGAATCATATTTGTCCATATCAACCTGATTATTACCGGCAACTTCACCAGCTAGTTGAGCTTCTTTGTGTTCCCAAAGATTAGCGTAGTAATAAGACCATTCGTTAAATAAATCTCTTGCCATCTCTCCGCCGCCATCAAAATTACTATCGTATATATTTCCATCTCCATTTCCATCAACTGGAGGTTTTTGACAAACGATAGGCTCACTGTTCAGAGCATCGTTGGGCACACAAGTTCTTGAAGAACTTGATTCCATGACAGTTGAAGAGTTATGTGATTGAGTAATAACTTGATCAGGAGGAACTTTCATACTACCTCCACCATTCATTAGAGTATCTTTTCCTATATCTTCAAAGTTTACTCCAGCACACAATGACCCTTTTGGACTTGTATTGCCATTTTCCGATCTATTATGTGCAGCACACATTGTATGTCCGATTTCATGCCAGAAAGTATCTATATAGTCATACCACAAAATAGGAGCTATCTCTGGAGCCATGCTTCCTGGCACCATGTTTTCTTGTTCTTCTGGTGTGTTACCCGTACTAAAACCTGAAAGTACATTGATGTTTTCCCAAGTTGAAAGAAAATTAGTATCGCTATCCCAATCCTTTTTGCTGCCAGCTACACCGCTAACAGGAGCTTTAGGGTTATTGTTTTCTAAATTAGTCATTAAAACCATATGCCAATCTGCTTCTGCTGCGCTATTCGCTATCCTTCTCTGATTAAGTGCTTCATTGCATTCATCTGTTTCAAATACATATTCTTCGTAATTTGTACAACCGTTTGAATACCATAATGGGAAATAACCGTGATTGAGAGAATCTTCTGAAAGTGGAGCATCCCAAAAATCTGATCCCACAATGTTCCATTCAAGTTTAATCCTTTGATTGACGTACATCTCATTGATCACCTCAATCATATAGGCTGCTCTGGTATCCATAGCAGATTTACCTGCTTCTCCATCACCAAAGTGAACTTGGCTATCTTTGGAATACCATAAAAAAACATTAGCTACTTTTGGCGGCGCAGCTTCAGCAGCAGCCTGAGCAGCTGCATCTGAAGCAGCAATCTCAGCTTGTTGAGCTTCATAATCGGCTACCATTTGTTCAGCCAGACTCAATGGCTCAGGTTCTGGGGGAGAATTTTCAACTAACTCCGCAATGACTTCATTAACATTTTCATTTTCATTAGTGCTTGCCAAGCCTGTATCTTCAATATCCTCAGCAGTAAATTCATCGCCAGCAGCTTGAATCACTATTTCAACACTACCTTGAAGTTCATCATTATTCGAGGCCGACCAATTGATGTCATTACTTGAATCTACAGCTAGTCCTGAATCTGGTATCTGAGAGCTCAGATCCTGAGAAAGTATTGGTGCTTCATTAATTTTTAATCTTGATGTATCGATACTTAATGTTTCTGATAAAGTCTCAATAATAGAATCTGCTTTATATGAATTAATCTTTTCATCCGAAGCAGCTTCCTCACCCATTGCAACTACATCGCTTAAAAAAGTTGTCAGCCCAAACGATAAGACCGCTTTAGTTGT
>VMHT01137672.1_pt1 | contig 10972 bp, 17 predicted proteins | sample 4693611 | NCBI WGS metagenome assembly VMHT01 (sample SAMN12280063, study PRJNA550983) | marine metagenome | isolation source: seawater sampled from same location over 5 years 0.02-0.2 micron viral filtrate | place: USA: collected off the coast of southern California halfway between the port... ... | reverse complement strand
TCTCCCATTATATTTTTTCTATTTTATTAGATATTTCGACAATCGCTCGGAAATAGGTTTTATCCTCCAAGTCATCCTCGAAATATGTCACACCGTTATTTGTGCAAGTTATCACATTGAATCCATCGCTTGATAAGTCATAATAACCATTTGCCCTTGTTCGAACTAAATTTAAAATACTGCTAACAATTTGATTTGATTGTAACTCACCACCGGAATCGGAATCAAACGCCGTTACGACCTCCAATCTTGTAACACATTCCGAAATAAAACTTGTGGCATTGAAATCGCTTTCGTTATTACTTACGGAAAACACCTGTATGTATGGCTCAGATGCATCAGATGGGACTCTATTATAAATTGGGACATAACTGCCATCAATTGTAATTGCGTTCGTTAAACGTGTTAAAATCGCTTTTCTTATGAATTGAAGTGCCTCGTTCATCGTGTTAAAGTATTTAATCTTCTATCAAGTCTATCCATCAGGGTTTTTAGTTCTACCCTAATTGATGAAAAGAAAAATGGTCTTGCGTTTTGATTTGTTTTCTTTTTCAATGGACTTGCCTTGAATTGCTCGGCATAGGATTTTGGAATGCCGAGTTCCAACATATCATCAAACTTCATATTCCCATCCCTTGTTCCAAATTCAACATAAGGCGAATAAAAAGCCTTGGAAAACACCCTTGCCATTTTACCCATTCTACCGAATTTAATGCCTTGTTTTAAAGCCGCTTTATCAGTCGGAACACTTTTTTGCATTCTTGCCGCCGAAAAAGCAGCAGTATCGCCAATCTCTTTTGAAAGTCCTTCCTTAGAAAAACTTTTGAGTTGATTGAGTTTTCGGTTCAAATCATTTAAATCGCTCTGTTTGATTTTAACACTAATCAATTTTTGTGGCTTTTATGGTTGTATAATATTTATATCCGGACTCAAATTTACCGTTTATACGATATTCCCCGGATACGTTTTCGATTTTTAAAAGGTCGGTGTTCAAGATAGTGTCGGCGGTTTTTTGGCGAACAATAAGTTCAATATCAAGTTCACGCCTACGCTTTCCATTCTCTTGGCTTATATCACCACTTGTTTCCCTTTTATATGCCCATATAGTGGATGCGGTTGCCGTTGTTGAAGTGTAACCTCCATAAGTGTCGGCGGTCTTTGTCAATCGCCTTACCTCAACCCTTGTATCAAGTTTCCCGGCATCCATTAAATAAATACGGTTTTATATGATGACAATAAATCCATTGCACTTGTTGGGATTTCATTTACTGATTCACCGACAACAAAGTCAGACCGATTATCATAATAAGTCGTTACCATTTGCAACAACGCTTGTTTGAGAAACGAATCATCAAGTCCAGTTGTGACATAAGTCACCTTTACCTCCTTTGCCGGTAGTTCATTGAGTTCAATTATTTCATTATCCAACCCCCTTGCAGTATATGTTGCAGCAGTTCCATCAACAGTTGCCGATGAAATAGATGCAACCGGGGCGAAAGGCAATGCGATTCTCGTGTTGGCAAATGGCAAATAGTAAGTTCTATTTTTTGCCACAATATCCTTTGAAATATAATTTTCCGCCACGATTCTCGCTTGGGTTATCATTTGCCCGATAATCGTATCATCTGCCGTGGTGTCAATTCTTGCAAAATCCTTCACGTTTGCCGCAGTAATGATTTCACTTCCGGTTGTGGAATTGATTTTCATTTGCGGTTGAAACGTAATTGGCGGGTCGCTGAAATAAGTGTTTCTCGTATATGGCATTATTTAGCTTTTTTTGTAGTTCTTTTTTTCGCCACTTTGTTTTCTTTTGTCTCCTTTACTTTTTTCTCCTCTTTTACTTGTTCGACAAATTCAACGCCGATTCCTTTTTTGATGTAATCCGATGCAACCTTGTTGTCAACATCGTAAACCTTTTCTTCCCAACGCCATCCCTCAGAGGATAAAACGCTTTTTTTCATTAATATTTTCATAATATGTTATTTCTACAAAGATAAAAAAAAAGGGTAACACATAAATGCTACCCCTAATTAACCAAACTTACTAAAACAATTTTATGAATGGGTTGAAGAATCCCGTTCAAATACAAAGTTATTAAAATTTTTGGAATATTTACCTACAAGCGACAATCTTACTGATTGCATATTGCCATTGTTTTTAAATATAAAAAAGCCATCAAAATGGTAAACGTAAACGGCAAAATAATCAACATTATGTTTACTATAAACCCTTTTTGAATTTTCCAAATTTGCTTTTATCGTTGTGACAGTATCTTTTTCAGGTCGTTTTGTGGTTGACTTTATTTGAATTTTAAATAAACCACTACCATTGTCAACTATACAATCATAGACAGATGCATCCATCAAGGGCATTGAAACCTTATATCCCCTTTTAATACATTCGGTTGCAAAAAGGTATTCGCTAAAACACCCCCTTTGGTTACTATCCAATTTTTTGGTTTAATGTAAAGGTATAAAAAAATGCCCACCAAGTGGATGGCGGACATTTTGAAATAGTTATCAAACAAAAATTAATTTAATTTACGCACTAATTTATTAAATTTTTTAATATTAACAATATTCTCATTTATATTTATATGCCGATGTATGTGCATATCCTTTTTCTTACTTAGGAAATTATCTCTTTTATCCATATCATAAAGTCAATAATTGCCATTGAAACATCAATATCTTTTATCCATAATAAAAAACTTGCAAACGCCCATATCATTCCGAATATAGCTGCAAGTAAAAAGGCAAACGCTTTGGCAGCGTCAATGATGTTTTTTCTGTTTTCTTCACTTGTAATTTCTTTTACAATTCGATACTCAGTTGAATCTTGTAATCTCATAATTTAATTTTTCGTTATACAATATATTTGGCTCATGAGAGCCAAATATTATTTTAAGGTGTTTTGATATTCTGTTGCCTCTTTAAAACTTGTAAAATATTTTTCTTTAAAATCTAATCCATCGTAAGAGATAACAACAAAAGAATCTCCCTCTTTATTAGTTCTTAATGATGTTTTTGGTGGGTTATATTTAATCATAATAATTAATTAAATGGGGGCGTTGCCGCCCCCGGTTTTTTTATTATTGTTTTTCTAATCCTCTATTATATATCCATAAACACTCCCTAATTGTTTGAGTAGGATAATTAGATGTTCCTGTTTGCTTGAAAACTAAATTTTTGGCTACAATTTTAATTACATATTTAGCCTCATTAAACTGCCAAAAATCATTTGATTCGATAACCGCTAAACCTTGCCTTTCTAAAGCCTTTTTTGATTTTACTTGTGTTAGTTCCATAATCTTGTTTTTAAGTTGTTTTTAATTATGATGTAAATATATAATTTATTTTATAATATAAAAAATATTTTACATTTATTTTCTTAAACCCAAAAAGGGCAGTCGATATGACCACCCTTTCCAAGTCAAAACTAATCGTTAGATTAAGGAGTTTCAAGTGCCGTTTTAGCAGTTGAGAACGTACCTTGTACGATTGCATTTGGAGAATAGTTTGTAAGTGCCACACGCTCTTGCGCACGAACTGTAACAAAACCATCTCTGAAGTTGGTTGAATCTTCTCTTGAAAATTCGATTCCAAGTCCATCACGCACCCATAGTTGAGATGCTTGAGCCAAGTTACCAACCAAGAATTTACCAGCAGTAACGGCGGTGTTCAATGTAATTGGAACGCCATTAATTGCGGGTTGAATACCTTGAACAATTTGATTTTTCAAATATTCGTTGGCAGTAGATTTCAATAATACGATTTTATGGAAATCAGTTGGATTCAAAAGAATCGTGTCGGCTTGATAGTTAGCAAGTGCCAATTGGTTCAATGCAGCAATAAGAACATCAAATTCATTTGCTGATTCTACTGATTGGTAAAATGCACCACCGGAACCAGTTACAAAAGCAGTTCCATCGGTGAATAGACCATCAAGGTTTGGTGAAGAACCATCACCATTAAGGATTTCAGTATCTTCAACAGACAACACCTTTCCGGGTACTCTTGCCGATAGGTAAGAAGATAATCCAGGGGTATCGTTCAACATCTCTTCAGTTATTCTCATAAAAGTGCCAATTTTTTCAACATTTACGCTTGTGGCAGTAATGTCAAAATCAGATGCGCCAAGAGTTGAACCTTGAGCAGTTGCAGCAGCACCATCATCATAAGCAGATTCTTTAGGGAATCTAATTGTCTGAGAATCGGTGTTTCCGATAGGCAACAAAGTTCTAACGTGAACGCTTCTTGAAGGGTCAAATTTAAAGTCCTCAATTACAGTTTCTCCGGCAACAACACCAGTATAAGCATTCGCCATTGTCATATCACCTGCCTTGATTTCAAATCTTGCGGCGTTGGTGTTACCTTTTACAAGTGCTTCGATTGCACCATCTTTGATGGCGGCTTCGATTTGACCTTTAAAGGTTTTTGTGTTTACTCCTGAAAGCGTTTTTTTGCTTTCCATTTCGATGGCATCCATTCTCTTTGTAGCGGCTTCCATCTTTTCATTGTAGTCATTAGTCAAATTTGTGATTTCGCTTTTAAGACTTGACTCGACTTCACCTTTGGCATTATCTTGCGCTTGGTTGAAAGCCTTTTCAATCTTAGAATCTACGATGTCACCGATTTGGTCTAACTGATTTTTAATTTCATCGTTCATCTTATTATTTTTTTAGAACGTTAAACAAATAGTTATAAATTTCGGTTGAATCTCCTTTCACGACTTCCGGCTTCGTAACCTCAATGTCAGTTGGCGAAGTGGTAATATTCATAAAAATAGATTTCAGTTTTAATATTTCCGCCTCAAGAGTATATCCAAGTTCATCGGATATATTCCCTTTGCGGACTAATTTTGCAATATTATCATATCGCTTAATTACTTTATTTGGGTCAACGTTGCCCTTGACATCCAAAATCATTGCTTGGTCATTAGCGGCAAGTGTAACGGCAGAAACCTCGTAGAGTTTCACCTCGTTAATTTCACGCCTACCATTCACCATTTCTTTTTGGATAGGTAGAATACCAACAGAGTTTTCGGTAATCACCCCGGCTTTTATTAGTTCAATGACATCCATTCCCAATTGGGTCTTGGCAATCTGAGCCTCAAAAACAAGACCTTTCTCATCTTCCTCCAAATTAACCATTTTCCCGATAGGCTTGTCCATATCGTGTTGGTAAAGGTACTTTACCCTTCTACCATTTTCGGCAATGGTTTTTTTGTATGCCCCGGATTTGATTATATCATTGTCAGAATCAACGTTGTTAAACACCGATGCGTAACCTTTTACGATTCCCGCTTTTTCATCGGCATCAATTAGTTCCCCCATTGGGGACTGCTTAAATATAATATTATTCATATTGCAAAGATATTAAATTTCATCAATAAAATTTTGTGCCGCAATTTCCCCAGCCAATCCAAATGCCAAACCTTCAAGTTGTGTTGTGGGTTGTGCATCCGGTTTTGGTATGTGTGCAACCGCACACCGGCAGTTGACAACATTTCTTGCCGAACCCCTTGGGTCACCCGGCATCATTAGCAGTTCACCACCAACATTGAACGGCTTGTCCATATCTACGACTTGACCATTGGTCATCCGATGGGAGTCACGTTCACGACCATCAATGGAAGTCAACCATTCTTTTTGCAAACCACTCGCACCAAACATATCAAGGGCAGACCTTTCAGCACCAAGATTGGCGGCATAAGTTGCCTCAGTTCGCACAATCCTTTCCGCTTGGTACGCAGATAGTTTATTGAATCTTGAACGTAAAATGCGACCCCTTTGGTCAGCACCTAACGCCATAAACTCCGGGTCTTGCATAAATCGTTGTAAGTTTTTTATGATTTCCGCCTTAGCAGTTCCTTGTATTAAAACGATTCTTTTTCCAGCAACCTTTCGACCGGCTTCGGCAAACCCCTCACTCCAAACATCATCAAACCCGGAAACATCTTGTCGCTTGGATATTAAGCGGTCAAAAGTTTTGGCGTACCACTTAGCAAATCGTAACCCGATATTGGTATATAATCCAACGTAAAGATTTTCAAGTTCTCTTGGTTTGAATAGATTATCGCCACCTCTTGGATTGTTGTCCAATAGAAAACCATCAACGGCGGTTTTGTACTGTTCATTGTAATATCGTTTGAATTTCGCAACCTCGGCTTTTTCTCCAATATCGAGTTGTTGGGAAAATTCATTTCTCCAAGTTTCCCTATCGAACATATTTAATCGTTTTCAGAAATACGCTTTGCCCAAGATACCATTGCAGCACCACCCCAAAGGTTGTATGCAACATATCCCCGGTCTTTCCACGGCTCATCTTTATATTGTGGGTCAATCTTTGCGTTGTCTTTGTGCCTTGCTAAAAATGAGTCGACACGCCTTACGGTATCCAACGACAATGCCTCACGACTTGCAAGTTGATTGGCTCTTTCCCAACCGACCCTTGTTCCACCCTTGACAACATCACGACCATATTTCTCACGCCATTCCAACATTCGCTTGGCGTTATTGGTTGCCCCTTGTGGGTAGTCGGAATAAGTTTCCGCCTTTTGGCTTTTCTTATCTGATGACAATGGGTGTTCCTCCGGTAGTAAATCGGTATCGTATGCCCTTCTTTTGAATTTGCCAGTTCTAAGTGCATAAAGTAATCCGTTGACCCTACCCAATGCCCATTGGTCTTCACTCGATACATTTGGGCGAACGGATGATGGGTTTGTGCGATATGCACCAATCCCCCTTACAAATGACCTTGCCAACATTGAATAGGTTGCTCTCTTTGCCGGGTTGTCACCATATTCCTCATTATGGTCTTTTACTTTGTTACGCAACGCCGTTTCCATTGCGCCACGAATTTGAGGTGCTTTTTGGATGATTTCTCCTTCATCTGAGTCGGTATCTTCATCATCATCATATCGACTATCAAGTTCGAAATTGTAGTCAAAAGAATCGGCATCCATTTCGCCGTAAAATTCATCAAGTCGATTGTCTTTTGCCGCCTCATATTCCTCGTGGGTTTCAAAAGGCATATAAACGGTATAACCATCGTAAGTGTGTTGGTGGTAACCTTCACCACCCATTTCGTTTGCTCGTTGTTGCGCCTCACTAATTGTTGTAAATATATCGTTCATCCCCGGCACCTGTCTTTTTTCTGCCGATTCAATCTCTATTGGTTCGGGTGTCATATCGGGCATATCTGAATCGCCAAGTGGCAAAAGATTCGCAGGGATGTAGTATTCATCCATCCTTTCGTTCTCTTCATCCTTACCATAAGACATCGCCGCACGTTTCTCGTTTGGTGTAAGCCACCACGCTTGGGACATCTGAGCGACAACCTTATCGGTTTCCTCTTGCAGTTCCGGGATAGTGGTATAATCAAAATCAATAAAAACCTTTTCCCCAAATTTGGGAGCTAACCAACGATTCAGTTCATCCCTTATTTTCATAAGTTCAGGAATCACCGCATTGGTATAAAGCATTTTTCGTGCCTCTTTTATATTGTTGTAAGTTGCCGATTCAACGTTGTTAAGTAACACGGCAGGGACATTGTAAACGTTGCATAGGTCTTTGATTGTGCCGTTGTACTGTTCAATAAGGGAAAGGTCAGCGGCGTTGAGTCCGAAGTTGACCCACGACAATTTCTTGGGAGTAATGATAACATCCCCGGCATTGCCTGACCCTTGATATTGTTGTCTGAATTTCTCCTTGAGTTGCTTGGCTTGTACTTCATTCAAATCCCCTTCCTCAGACATAAGAACACCCCTTGCCGTTTGGTTTTGTAGATATTTGACCCCGGTAGTAAGTGCCTCATTGTTGGCATCCATTGAACGAAGTCCCGCTCTAAGCGGTGACATACCATAAAGGTTTTGTCCTGACCCATCGAAATAGGGATTGAAATCTTTTATGTGGCAAACATCATCCGCATCGATTTGAAACGTTCCATTATATTCCAAGGTGTAATGGTCAACCGGTTTCATAAAGCCACCGGAATGGATTTCCATCGCTTGACTTGGTAGAACGTAAAGTTCACCATACTTGGATTGGTTTGCACCCCTCTCCGGTGTAATTCCGTAGATGTAACGGTTTCCGGTTAACTTACCAAATGCAATGACCTCAGACAAAAAAGATGCGTAAGATTGTGCGGGGTTTGGTCGGTTTAATAGTTCGTGTATTTCAGTTCCCTCCAATTCAATCATAGAGTTCTTTAAAATCACTTGAGATTTATGGACTGCATTGGCATCGAATCCGTTTGATGTTAGTGCCTTGTATCTTTTAAGTGCGTTTTGACTTTGCACCTCATAGACTTGGAACGGAACTGTTGATGCCGCCTTTGTAATGAGATTGACAATCGAATAAACGGTTGAGTTGAAACGATAACCCTTATTGATATACGAATCATCATTCTCAGCACTCGTAATTATTGTATCGCCTAAAAAGTTATATATCGCCCGATTAAATTGTGAATTTGTGGCTTGACTGTTTTTAGTCACGAGCCTTTTGAAATTATCGAATATTGATGCCATTAAAGTCTATATTTTTACAAAAATAATAATTAAATAACAAAGAAGTCATTTCGCTTGGAGTATTGCGAATAAACTGCGTATCGAAGGCAGTCCATTTGGTGGTTCAGCCGGTCTTGTGGCTTGTTTATGATTGTGCCATCCTTGAGTTGTTCCCAATAGTACCCATTGTATTCCTTGAATATGTTTTTTGATTCTTGGCTTACGATAATATCGTATTCCTTTAGCAATGAAATCCCTGCCGTGATTGACCCTTGACCTTTGATTGCCGGTTTGCATACTATCCCCAACCTCCGCAGTTCCTCCCCTGACTTGGGTTCGGCACTATCATAAAACGTTAATACTTGGTCATATCCATTAGCTTTGAAATATTCAGCAATATCACCGTTTGTCATCCCGGTGTTGTACAATATTTCGTGAACATACAATTTATCTGACTTACGGAAAATGATTGCCGCCGCACTTGGGTGGTTGGTAAATCCAAAATCCAATCCGATGACCGCCTCAGTTTGCAAATCAAATTCAGGGAAGTCCTTGTAAGGAATAAAGTTCCAATTATTGAATATCTGCCGAGCGGAAAATACTGCCTTTTGACCTTCACCGAACACCCTCCAATAGTCCGGGTCACGCTCACGCATCCTTTCAATCTCATAAACAAGTTCACTTGACAAAAACATATTGTCTTTGTATGTGGTTATCCAAGTGTCACAATCCTCCCTTGGAATGATGTCATCATATATCCAATGAACCGGGTCGGATGGGTTGAAGTCCATAATGATATTGTCTGTGGTTCGCATATTGATTTGGCGAAAGTCCTCAAGTAATAATTCATTTGCCTCGTTTAACACGGCTATGTTGCGTTTACGACCACGGATTTTCTGCGGCTCATCAACCGACAAAAACTCCACAAGGTGTTTGCCATACCTAAATGTGTTCTCCGCTTTATTGTGATTGCCATCAAAATACATTCCGGTCTGTTCTAATATAGAAATGAAGTCCCTTTGAATGGAGCCTTTTAATGCCGGTAAAGTTTTTCTTATAAGGGAAATGGTCAATGGTTCTTTTTCGGTCGTTAGAATGTAAGCTACATACTGACAGATGGCGTATGTCTTGCCACTTCTTGTTCCCCCTTGTAAAACCTTGAATCGTTTATCTGAATTTATTAAATCGTAGAATTGGCGATTACACTTTTGTTCTACGACTCCGATTCCCTTTTTGCCGGTTTCCATTCAATTAGTGTTGACTTGATTCCGCCATCGTGTTTTATTTCTTGCCTTGTTCCGTTTAATCTATGCGCCTCGTGTTCCTCAGAAATCATTTTCATCGCCGCAATTTGTAGTGATGGCGTTTCCGAATCAATCCAGTTGGAAAGCATTTTGGTTTTTTTAGAAACTCGCATTTCCTCAACCGCCTTTTTTATAGAGTCCGATTGGTTCAATTCAAGGTCATAAAAAGTCGTTTTAGAACAAGGCAAAAATGCCACGATATGCTCCATAAACATCAGTTTATGTTTTTCGATAGCAATCAAAGCCTTTTTCTCAAGTTCTTTTTTATCGTATGCCATTATTTATCAATATACCAATTTATGTTGAATCCAAATATTCCAATGAACACTTGAATGGTGTGTTTGAAATCTTTTTCCTCATTTATTTCTAAAAGGTCATCATTAGAATAATTAAAACCAATTGTGAAACCGTAGAGGGGAAAAAATTCAATTTCAAACATCTTTAAATTTTTTGTAAAGGTAAATATAAAATTCTTTCCACTTGGTGTCATATTCTTTTTTGGAATATGTTTTGCCGGATGTTTTAGGTTGTCCATTTATCTCATAAACCAAAATAAACTCATTGCCTTTGGGTTTTGGATAGCATCGGATGGAGTTATTTTCGCACCAACGGAACGCATCAAAATATTCGTTTAGATTCATTAAAATAGCCTTAGTTGTGCTTTGTGTTGCTCAATTCTTTTTAACGAACTGATATAGTAATTTTTACTAATCTCGCTGCCTATATATTGCCTATTATTTATTAATGAAGCAATTGCAGTAGTTCCACTACCCATAAAAGGGTCATAAACTATATCGTTTTCATCTGTACAAGCCAAAATAAAATTGTTAGGCAATTGTATTGGAAAAGGTGCAGGGTGTTTGTTTTTAATATCTGCACTTAAAGAAAAAACACTTTTATTAAAATTACACCTATCTCTATAAAATTTTGTTTTTGCGTCTGTATTTTTTTTAATCCAAAATACATATTCATTAATTGGATAAAAATAATTATTGTCAAGTTTGGGTGTATTTAACCTATTCCAAATAAGTAATTGTTTTATAGGAAAATTATAAATGTATACAGGGTGTATAGTACAATGTTTGTTTAAAATGTCTGAATGATTGTAAAATATACTTCCATCTTCTGTCAAAACTCTACAACATTCTTTTAATATTTTA
>VMHT01102592.1_pt1 | contig 10972 bp, 9 predicted proteins | sample 4693611 | NCBI WGS metagenome assembly VMHT01 (sample SAMN12280063, study PRJNA550983) | marine metagenome | isolation source: seawater sampled from same location over 5 years 0.02-0.2 micron viral filtrate | place: USA: collected off the coast of southern California halfway between the port... ... | reverse complement strand
AGCAGCAGAAAAGATTGCTGCGATTTCATCTGCGGTTTTTTCTTCCATGATTACCTTTTTGTGTAATGGTTTGTTTTTAGTTTACCCTGCTTCGAGGGCTGTGACTTTTGTTGATAGTTCTTTTATTGCATTTACAAGTATTGGAACAAGTCTTTCATATTTCATTCCATAACTCATTCCATCTTCAGTAAGATTTACAACTAAAGAATCATCATTAGATGAGCCGTAACCATTTGCCTGTTCTACTGCAAGTGCTTCTTGTGCCAAGAATCCAATATGTGTTTTAGTTCTTTTCTTAGATCCATCAGGTGTTCCGAATGGCTCTTCATCTGTTCCATACCATGTTCTTCTATCCCATTTATAGGTTACAGGTCTTAATGCTTCAATCCACGCTAATCCAATATTGAAACTTGTTACATCTGTTTTATCTCTTGAATCTGAAGATGATATTGAAGTATCAGCACAGAATAAATTAGAAACACTATTATCACCAAGGACAACATTATTACTTCCTGTCGTTAGTGTTCCTGAAGGAGAATTAGCACCACCTGAATTATGCCCTACACACGTATTATTGCTTCCAGTTGATATTGATGCTCCCGCATCCTCACCGCAACATGTGTTATTATTTCCAGTTGTGTTTAGCCTCAAAGCATCCATTCCAATGGCAACATTATTAGCACCAGTTGTTATATCAGCAGCACAATTTTCTCCCATAGCACAGTTACCAGCACCAGTTGTTAAATCTGTTAGTGAATTAGTTCCTATACCAGTGTTGTTATTTGCAGTAGTGCAAGCATCTAATACACCCGATCCAACTGCTGTATTTGATGTTCCAGTTGTGTTTGCTAACAAAGCTTGGAATCCCACACCTACATTGTTATCTGCGGTCGTGTTGCCATCTAATGCACCTTGTCCTACGGCAACGTTATTACTTCCACTTGAGTTTGTATCTAGTGCTTCATAACCTAACGCAGTATTAGCACTACCAGTTGTGTTAGCTCCTAAAGCATCAAAACCTACGGCAACGTTATTACTTCCAGTTGTATTTCCATCTAAAGTTGTAGAACCTACAGCAGTGTTAGATGCTCCAGTTGTGTTTGCTTCTAAAGCTCTATATCCAAGACTAGTATTATTTGATGCTGTTGTATTAGCACCTAAAGCGTTATATCCCATTGCCACGTTATACTCACCAGTGGTAGCAGCCTGCAATGAAAAACTACCCACAGCAGTATTCTGATCTCCTGTGGTAAGCAAAGTTAAAGAACCTTGACCTACCCCTGTGTTATGCGTTCCAGAAGTTAATGTAGTCATAGCTTCCTTACCAATAGCTGTATTATTTCCTCCACTAACAGAAGCATCTAAAGCACTCTCTCCAAGAACTGTGTTACCAGCAACAGAGTTTACACCTTTACCAACATTTATTGAATTTATTGTCCCATCAACAGCAAACGCTGGGCCACCAGCTAACGTAAATAGATTTATAAAAGCATTACCAGATGTATTATTTAACTGCATAATACTTGTTGAAGTATTAGCAAAAAATTGGCTTACATAATTTGTAGATGGAGCAGAAGAACCAGAACTGTTGCTTGCCATTGCTTGAAACGCATTTTCTATATCTTGACGGACTGCAAGACCTGTTCCATTATCTATTACAAAATCATTTTGACTCATTTGCCCATCAGTATTTATTTAATTATAGGATACATCAATTCTTAAAACAATTATACTAAGAGCCTTTACCAAAACCAACTGCTGTATATTTAAAACTTAAATCTTTTAAATTATTACTTGAATCTCTTGTTTCAATAACAAATTGACTGCCAGTTACAGAGGTAATTTTAAAATAATCACCAGATACAGCACCTTCTAACGTAATCCCGATGGTTGGTAAAAATGCTGTAGTTGATGAATTTATGGCTGAAGTTCCTGTATAAAAGGTGTTCCCAAAAGTCACCGTTTTTGCTGCACTATTAGTAGCACAATCACTTGCTATAGCAGCATTAACAGTTTCTGTTCTTCTTTGCATAGATGCTGTATATCCTAGTTCATCAATTTCTATATTTTCATCTGGATCATTTGAAAATAACTCTGCTCTAAATCTGAATCCTCTTGCTCTATATTCACCATTTGCAAACTCATTAAAAGGACTGAATGCACTTGATATATTACAGTTACCGCTTGTTGTTACATTATTGCCAGAGCTATCTTTAATTTTTATCAATTCAACACTACCAGAGGTGACTTCATCATTGTCAGATGTTGTTATTGAAATGACCCCAGCAGATTGAACTGCTCCTACAACAAAATCTCCACTTGTTGCATCACCTGATAAAAATACAAGTTTTACAGTGTCATTTGCAACAAGACCAAAATGATCACCACTTGAAAAAATTCTAATTTCACCAGTATCTTCATCTATAATTTCATATTCTGCAAGTTGTCTTTTCGCTTCAGCAATAAAAACATTTGCATTGGTTATAGTAACAACTTTTAAAAATCCGTCTGTTGCAGTACCACTTGTAAAATCAACAAGTGCATTATCGTTTACTGCATAGCCATGATCTGCTTTTGTAATTGTTATAAGGTCTTGAGTTTGTGAATATGCTGAATTTAAAGATGCAGTATTTACACCCTGACAAGTGGTAACTTGTAATTTTGCACCAACATCTTCAGCTAAAGTTCCATCCCAATCAGGCATGCTGTTTACTAATTGCACTCTCGAATCCCATAAATCAGAAACAACAATAGCTGCGGTTTTGAAATGACGTTCTAAGGACAAGTCAAATACTGCCCCTAAATCAAGGTCATCAACAAATGTATAGAAACCTTGCGAAGCAATACCAGAACCCAAGAAATCAAAACTAGCAAGAGCTTCAACATCTGCTACATTATCAAAAAATTGTGTTCCATCTAAAACTAATCCATTAAATACATCACTAAAAACAGTTCGAACTCTTGTGCCATTAAATACTGGTGAAGTTTGGTCTTCTCTTTTTGTAACTACTACTTGATTTGGTTGCGGATCTGGTTTTGTAATTACTATTTTTGCTGCATTTGTTGACCTTCTACCACCATCATCAACTGCTTTTAAAAAATAAGTTCCTGTTAAAGCAGGGACTATTGCTTCAGTAACATTCCCAGCAACTTTTTCAATTTCTAAAGCATTTACAAAACTGGCAGAAGCAGAAGCATCTGTTGAATGCCTGATCTGAAAAGTACCACCATGAATAACATCTACATCTGTTGCTGGGTCAAAACGTAATCTTATAAACTGATCTGAAACAGGCTCTACAGTTAAACCTGATGGATCTACTGGTACAGCCGTTTTTCCTACAGCAGTAAATGTTACCTCTGAAACATCTCGACTTATTTTTCCTAAAGCATTAATTGATTTAACAGCAAAATCATAAGAACCGAGTCTTGATTCAAATATTTCAAAACTTGGTCTTGATATTCTAAATCTTTCTGGGTTATCATCATCAAAACGAAATTCTAATAAATATTCTTTTACACCTTGAACTGGTTCCCATGTGATAAGTAATTTTGAAACTGCTCTATTGTTTCTAGCAACAATTTCCTCTGTTACAGATAAATTACTTGGTGATAGTTTTTCATCTATTAAGGTTGTTATGTTTCTTGGATTTGCTGCAACAGTTGTATCTTCAACTTGGGCATATTTGTTTGTATCATGGATAATTGCTGAAATATTATATTCGCAATGATTAGTTTCTTCTAATCCTAAAACTCTAAAAGTTTGAAACTCCACTGTAGAATTTTCTATTGCATAAATAGAGTTTGCATTCGGACTTGTAGAAAATGCAGAAGAAACAGTAATTGTAGTACCAGATATTGAACTGATACTGCGGCTTTCTGTTGACCCATCAGGCATAATGACAGATAAAGTTGCAGAATTTTCTGTTGTTAAATCAGTATTATTTGCATCATCAACAACAATAGTAGTTGTGTTGGTGACAGATTTTATACGCCCACCTCTACGAACCCCTGCCTTTAAAGAATCAGCAATCCCTATAATTGTATTAGGTCTTACGATAACACCAGCTTCAAGAGTTATTTTGAAAGAAACTATTTCAGATTCTTTTAAATTTGTATATAAAAACCATCTAGCAAGACGATTTGCTTGACCTCTTGATGTACACGCAAAAGATTTTAATGTTTTTCTAATCTTACCAAATTTTGTTGTATAACCTGATAAAGCTGTAATTTCATCTGCACTTACATATTCAAAATTTAAAGTCTGCGTATCATTATCAAAATATGAGACTTCGACCTCTGTAAATCTTCCTTTTGATCCGACACTGCTATATGTAAAACCTTCCTCAGAAACATTTGCATTTGTAAAAATATATTGTGGGTCAGATGTATTTGTTGCAGTATTTGTTGGCCTGTCTTGAGATATAGTAAGTGACCCAACGCTATAAAATGGCCTAGCTCTCATTACAGAGCAAAGGTCATTAATTATCGTATAAGCGTCTTGTTTTTGTTTAAGAATAAAATTACAGCTAAATCTTGGCTCAGTTGTTTCTGTTATTGGATCTGTTATCAATTCGCTATTGTATGCACTGGCAGAATAAAAACTAAATACATCTAGAGTGTCTTCATCAACTATGCCATCTGTTCCACCAAACCCTTTCGGTGTAGTTAACAAATCAAATAAAATCCAAGCTGGATCAGAACACCATTCTTTATCAGTTTTAAATGTTCCGTTGAATGTATAGTCGGCTGGGTAAATAACTCTTCCATTATCTAAATCAATTGTTGTATCATGTGGAACTTTAATCTTCGTACCCTTGATCCTATACATCCGTTTAGGGTAGTTACTAAATTGTTGCGCGTTAAATCTTAAGGCAGCGTAAGCAAAACCTTGATAGGGACTTGTATCTGTTTGTATTTCCGTATAAGATAACCAATTACATTTCCTTGAAAACTGTTGTTTTTCTTTACTATTTCTAGTGACAGTAATACTAACTGGAAAACTCATACCTTTTTCAAAAATTATTTCATAATCTTTTAGGTATGGATTTATAACTCTGCCTCTTATTTCATCTCTAGTAATTAGTGTTTCTGTGCCATCATTTTCTGTAATTTTTATAGACATATCTATCATAGTGCCAACAATCTCACCGTCTTTTATTTTTTGTAAAAGTGGAATTTGCAGTGTCACTCTTACTTTATCGACAGAAGTATTTGTAATTGTTTTTACAATTGGCGCATCTTTTGTAACCTCAATACCTACTGGGATAGTATTTTCTATTGCATTTATTTCTTGAATTGCTGTTTGATCACTTGTCCCATTTTTAAAAAAAAAGTCAACATCTTCAAAATTGAAATCACCATTTGCGTTTGTTAAAGGTGTTCCATCTAAAAAAATGTCTTTTCCAATATCAAGGATATCTACATTATTTGGGTCTGAATTTGAAGGATTTGTAAAACCACTAATCTCGCCATAACCTAACAAATCAATTACTGTCGCAAAACTTTTACTTCTTAAAGCACCTGTAACCAAATCGGCATCTACAATCTTTGGTTCTTGTCCAAATAATTGGTCATCAACTAATCTAGGCATAATTTACCAAAAGAATCTATCTGTAACTTTAACAACATTACTAGCAGAATTTCCATACGTTAGTTTACCCCACATTCCTAAAGGAGATTTAAAAGTATTAGTTGTGACATTTTCAACCCCAAAAGAAGGTTTCCCAGTACCTAAAGTTGGATGATCATGCAAAGGCCCACTAATAAAATCAAATCGCACACTCTCACCATTACGGTAATTATGATTATTAATATATATAGTAAGTGTCTCCCCAGATTGTGAATAAGTACCTGTGTCATTTATTATATTAACAATTTGAGCATTATCAACACCAGAGCTAATTAAAATTGATCCACTAAAAACATGCCCATATATTATAGGAATTGGAATACCACTAGAACTGACGTTTTGAATACCACTAAAACTATATGATCCCCTTATATTTGGATCTGTGTCACCAACAGCAGAAATACTTTGAGTTGGCCGATCAGGTGTTAAAAGATCAGATGCAAGAGTAAGTGCGGCAACTTGAGCAACAGAACTCCACCCACCTGTAACAAAAGCTGCTCCTAAAGTTAAAGCATTATCGAGAATAAAATTAAATGCTGCACTAACAGCATCAACTACAAATTCTGCCCCAACAGCTACAGGTATAATTTGAATTTCACCTTGACCTTTTATATTTAAAAAATCTTGGGTTACAACACGACCACCTATTTTAACTTTATAAACTTGATTACTCATGTGTTTTTCAATCCCTACAAAATTAGCTTTTAAAAAATTAAATGCTTGTTGTGGTGAACTTACAGCAGCTTCAAAAGTTGATTGTCCTAAAAATTTTCTAAGTTTGCCATAAACTTTTATTTTTTTAAGCTGCATATCTATAAACTCCTCTCAATGCTTTTTGATATTTTAACCCATAAAATTCTCTACAACTTAACGAACGTCTACTATGATTCAACATCATCATATCTCCAATATAAACGGCAACATGATTTAAAATATTTTTCCTGCCTTCAAATAACAAAACATCACCAACTTGTAGATCATCATGCCTATCTTGTTTTACAAAATTTAATTTAGGTAAAGCAAATTCAAATTCTGGGTTTGCTAAAAAATCTTTTATTGTTTTTGGTCTTTTCCAATAAGGAATATCAATATTTTTTGTTTCTTTAAACCAATCTGTAACTATAGACCAGCAATCATATTTACCCCAAATAAATTTTCTACCAATAAGTGAAGGTGCTTTCCAATCTGATGGTTCTATCATTTCCCAATGATCTAAAGAAATACTATAAATATAATATGGAAATCCTAAATGCTCACAAGCAGCTTTGTCTGTATCAGAAGGGGTAGCTGCTCCTACAGGATGACTATGAATAACACCAAGAACTTCACCAGTATCTTCACATTCTGCCCAATCATCAGGGTCAATCATAAAAAATTCAAATTTGCCTTCAGCTAGGTTTTTACAAGGCCAAAAAGTTTCTTTTCCTTCAATAATTGCAAGTAAACCACAAGCTTCATTAGGTGCTTGTTCTTTTGCATATTCTTTAAAAGATTGTTTCCAGTTCATATTTAAAAGTTAACAAATGTACCTACACCTGCAAAGTCGTCTCTCGTTACTAATTTCTTTGGCGCACCTACGCCATGTAAATCAAAACTACTTACCATATCAAATGCAACAATATTTCTATTTTCTGTTGTTTTTCTATCAATAAAATAAACTTCTTTTGGCAATTCTGCGGCTGGATCAGGTGTACCATAAGGATTTACATTAGAAGGAAAGTTTACAGCATCTAAAAATCTACTTAAAGTACGTCTGCGAGTAACTTTTGCACCCTGTAAATCTATAAATGGTGTTGTTTGATTTACAAGCAATATCACAGAAGTAATAGAACTTAACAAATTTGCAAACGTTAAGGTAGGTCTTGGCAGTGTTCCTTTGCCAGAATATTTAAAACCCTCTGCTGTACAAGGCATCCTTGTATATGAGTTCGATTGCCAAACAATATCAAGGTTATCTTTCATATTATTACCAGCATGAAATAAATAGACAGTTGGGTTTGTTAATGTTGAATTTACATTAAAAGATACATTACCGCTTGTTGACTGTGAACTTGTAGCGGTAACTGTAAAAGTATTTGTGGCAACTGTCTGAATAGTATAAATCCCATCAATTCCATTTCCAGTAGTAAAATTAAGACTTAGAATTAAACCTGTAGAAAACCCATGAGAATTTAATGTAACTGTGATTGTAGTGCCTGACTGGGAATAAGCTATATCTGTCTTTGCAACCTTTGTGTAATGAACATCAGCTTTTAATTCAACAGAAAACAACTCAATAATAGATTTGTTGGTTAATTCTTGTAATTCTGAAGTAGGTGTTGACATTTATGGTTCAAATACCTCCCTAAAAGTACAGTTAATTGTTCTTCTGTTACTAAAAGGTATTATTTTTGTCCAAGAATCACAAACATACTTACCAGCACCAGAAAGTGTTATTGATACATTGCCACTATTTGATGCACTAGCGGCAGCCGTTACTGTAAAAGCATCATCACTTGTCACAGAAGCAACAACAAAATCACCATCAGTTGCAGAACCAGTTGTATAATCAATCGTTAAAACATCCCCAATTGCAACACCATGAGAAGAAATACTGATAGTTACAGTGGTAGTGCTTTGTGAATATGTTCCTGTTTTTGTGAAGCCTTCTCCTGGTGGACTAAAAGTAAAGCTTGCCTGATCTGCCACCCTACTTCTCAAGAACCCTTCTATTACATCTGATTCATCTTCAGTAATATTTTGAAATTTTAAATCATATACTTTTGGATCTTGAGATAAAGGTAGGCCATATAAAGCCCTGAACTCATATCCGTCACCAAGTTGAGTAACTCTTACTTTTGGTGAACTTGTTTTTCTCATCCCATAATCAGGATTTATAGAAGGAAAAGTTGCCATTATCTATTTAGTAAACCTCCCGCCCTTTGTTCTTCGATAAGTTTTTGTTGCACGACACCGCCAATTAATTGTCCTAAAGCATTAGCATCTGGTGCATTACCAGATACCGAAGTACCTGATGCATCTATATTAACAACAACATTATTACCACCGCCACCTGAAGCTTGAACTCCCAATTTACCATTACTACCCCTACGTAGAGGTAAAATCGCCTCAGCACCAGCTTCACCCATAAGACCCATGCCATTAGCCATAGGGAATAATGTGGGTTTATTAACAATGCCACCATAAGCATATTTTTGTACCTGACCATCAACAAATGCATTACCATTTGCACTTTTAGTAGATAAACTAGTAAAAAAGTTTGTTAAAGGTTTAGTTATTGTTTGCTGTATTTGAATACGTACCATATCAGCAATAATTGATCTTGCTAAACTTCTAAATTCTAATTTTCCTGTCATTACAAAATTTACTAAGGCATCTTCCATACCTTTAATACCCTTAACAACAACATCTGCCATAGATTCCTGTACTGTTTTTATACTGTCTGAAAAAGTTTTTAGTTTCTCTTTCATGTGTGTACCAAAAGTTTTAGTAATACTTTCATCTAAATTATCTACACTTTCTGTAATTTTATTTGTATATTCTGCAGGTGCATTAGTATCACCACTAAACAATTTATTTATTTTATTAAAACTTTCAGTAAACCTATCAGAAAAACCTTTTGTAAAATCTTCTCCTAATAATGAAGTTATATTACTTTTCTGTTGAGTTTTAAATCTATTACCTAAATCTTTAGCAATATTGCCAGCACCGCCTAACATATTAAGCATCCATTTTGGAATACTATTAATAACATCTTTTACAATATTTTTAACTCTTTTTGCTAATCGACTTACAACCCTTATAGATTCGTCTACAAGTTTTATTGTTGCAAAAATTCCTATAGATATACCCCTAATACCTATTTCTATACCTTTAAAAAAACCACTAAAATCATTTTCTGCACTAAACAATTCACTAAAAACACCAACAATAGTATTTAATGCAGGTAATAATGCATCTGCAAGTTGTTTTCTAAAACCATCAAATCTTATTGCCAATACTGCTATCTGATCATTAAAAAATTCTGCATTTTGTGCAAAGTTTTCTGATACTTCATAGTTAAATTCAGATAGTGATGCTGCACCACCATTTAGTAAATTTATTAAACTAGCCCCTGACCTACCAAATATTTCCATAGATATAGCTGCTTTTGTTGCACCATTTTCCATAGTTGCAAACTTATCTGCAACTTCTCCTAATACCTGTTCACTTGTTTTAAATGTGCCATCAGTACCCCTGACAGATATTCCTAATGAATCAAAACTATCCTTATAAGTAGCAACACCCTGATCTGCTTCCCTCATAGATTGAGCTAGCCTTCTTAATCCTTTATCTATAGTTTCTTGGCTAACACCTGCTAATTTACCTGCGTTTACATAAGCCTGTAATGTATTAGCTGCAATACCAGTTTGATCTGCCATCTTGCCAAAACTATCAGCACTATCTATTGCACCTTTTACAAGACCTACAAAAGCACCACCAGATATTAATAAACCAAAAGTAGCAAAGGTTTTATTTAAACCACCCATTGCTAACCTTAAATTTTTAACCCTTCCTGATACACCCTGCATAGAGTTACCAAGACGTTTTATAGAACCTGCCCCTACAGTTTTTGCTGCTACTACTAAATCAAACTTTGCCATATTATTTATCTCTATTTAATGCCTGTAATGCTGCAGCTTCCATAACTTGTAGGTTTTCTAGCATAGCAACAGTATCTTCTACTAAATACAGTTTAATCATTTCTACCACAGATGTATAGTCTAATCCAATAATTCCACTCATTCCTACACGCCATTGTGTCTGACACCGTAAGAACATTTGTACAGTTTCCCAATTTTGTAAATATACATAATAATTATTATCTATTTCTTTTTTTTCTACTTTTATACCTAATACCGCATCATCTTCTGCTGTTTTATCTATGACAGTAGAGCCAACAGCCCAATACTCACCTGCCCCTATTAGTTTTTTTCAAAAATCTGTTGATTTGATTCCATAAATGCAAAACCTACAGCAGTAGCAAAACCTCTAACTTCACATAATTTATTAAGGTTAGATTTATTAAATTCTACTTGTGTACCATCTGCAGTTTCCATATCTTCCCAACCTACTAATATTTCTTTTGTTACATCAATATCATCAATCTGTTTATCTTCTACCATTTTTATCATTTCCTTAAATTTAGATTGAGTAATATTTTTAAACAAAGCAGTAAAAACTTCTGTATGTACAGTTCCATCTTTATTTACGTTTACTTCTACTTTCCATTTATAAGAAGGACTTTGATCTAAAACAAAAGGCATAAAAATCTAGTAACTATTTACTAGGGTATACCCTTTT
>VMHT01152335.1_pt1 | contig 10973 bp, 8 predicted proteins | sample 4693611 | NCBI WGS metagenome assembly VMHT01 (sample SAMN12280063, study PRJNA550983) | marine metagenome | isolation source: seawater sampled from same location over 5 years 0.02-0.2 micron viral filtrate | place: USA: collected off the coast of southern California halfway between the port... ... | reverse complement strand
TCATGGAAATGGAGGATGTATAGATAGTAAGTTTAGAAGTTGGCACTCCCAACTCCCAGAAGAAGTTGAAGATGGAATTTACGAGCACGAAGAAGAATAAATTCCAAGATTTAAAATTATTGAGTATAGATTATTATCTTTTTTTTATGTAAATGATACCGCGAATAATACACCAAATCTATTTTGACTTTGGTCGGGGGAGTTATAGAAGTATTCCAGATTTTTGTTGGTCGCACGATAAAACAGAAGTCTTTTGTAAAAATAATAAAATTGATCTTAAATTTTGGAATGAAAAACAAATTGAAGAACTTATTGAAATTGATTATCCTGAATTTTGGAAAACTTATCAAGACTTCCCACATAAAATTCAAAAAGTAGATTTCGCAAAATATATAATACTCCATAAGTTCGGTGGAATTTATCTTGATATGGATGTTAAACCTATGGCGTCGGTAGAAGACCTCTTCAAACGAGAATTCTTCTTTGTGCGTTGGAATAATGACAAAGATAATAAACCTTATAATGCCGTTCTGGGAAGTTCAATTGGTCTTCCACTCTATTATGAAATTCTATTACATAGTTGCGAAAGTTTTGAAGAAAAGAAAGATATGCCCATTTATCAAAAATGGTTTGGAAGATTTGTTTATCAAACGACGGGGCATCATATGATAAACAGAGTTTTAAAAAAGAATAAGATATCAATTGATAATATCTTGAATATTATGTTCATTCATAATCCAACGAAAAATATTTGTGTTTTCCCAGGAACAGGGAACGAAAGTATCTTTTCAGATTGTAATACTTCGGCGTGGTATTCTAAAAATGCTGTGGGGGAGGAGTGTCCTCCCCAGGACCAATCTTCTTAAAAATTACTGCTTGATATTTCCTTTCAATTTCTTCCCAACCATTTGCTAATAAATAAGGAATCGCGGTTTCTCCTTTGCCTTTGAATTCAGAAAAGCAATGATCCTCTGTAAGGACATCGTCTATACAAATCAACGAATAAACTCTTCCCTTATCCGCTACCGCTTTTACCATATCCAAATGAGATTTCCAGCAATTCTCATTTGTTAAATCACATTCAAGGACTTCCTTGTATCTATCCTTTCTTACTTGGGAATGCTGTTTATGGTCGTAATCAAATCCGTCAAGATAGAGATAATCAAAGTTATCTATTTGAGATAGATAGTCTTCTCCTCTCATAGTAATCGCTAAAAATTTGGGATTATCGTAATTCTTTGCTTCCTCGCGAACATTTTCGGTACATTTGGGATCCATATCAACAGAAACTAAATTCATATCCTTTTTTACACACAGATCCATAAAGAAACCAGTTGAGTTCTGACCCGATAATTTCTCTCTAACAGAACCAATCTCAATAATAGTTCTACCTTTCGCAATTGTGGGGATATATTCCTCTAAAAGTTTGTGTCCGTGATACGCCATTTACTTTTGTAAAGATTATTATTTCATTTTGAAAATTTTAAAAATTTGATAATTGAATAAATTTATTAGTAAGGATAAAATGGCGAACTTCAAAGATAGTAATATATTCAAAGACCAAGACCAATATTATACTCCCAAAGACGCTTGGGAGGTAGTCTCTCACTTATTCCCGAAAGATAAAATAGTTTGGGAAGCGTGTATGTTAGACGCTGTGAAATCCAAATCACCCGAAATCTTGTCTGAATTAGGGTGTAAAGTAGTCTTTGACACTTCTCTCAATTGTTTAACACACGAACCTGAACAAGATTATGATATCATAATTACGAACATTCCATTTTCTAATGTCTTAAAGAAACAGATCTTACAAAGATTTGTGGAACTGGATAAACCCTTTCTGATTATTTTGAATTCACTTAATATCTATACGAAATATATCAGACAAATATTTGGAGACAAACTGAAAGACCTCCAAGTTATTCAACCCTACGGAAAACTTCAATTTGAAGAATTGTTAGAAGACCAGTCATTAAAGAGAAAGAATAATTGTAGTTTCTATTGCTGTTTCCTTGCTTACAAAATGAATTTAGATAATGAAGACCTTTGGTTGCTGAAAGGGAAAAATCACTAATGTATCACCCCCGTAATAAGAGACACATTTTTTTTATTTTGTAAAACCTCTATGAATTCTTCTCCCATGGGCATACTTTTACAAATTTGAAAAAACCCTTCTCATATTACGGGTAAGATACATTCTAATCAAATGAATATTTCTGTGGAGGAATATATCCTTCTGCTTTTAATGCTGTTTCTTTATCCTTTTTTGCTTTGCTTTGTAGGAGAGTATCCAAGGGAGTAAGATCAACTGCTCTATTTCTTGTAATCTTGTACAGAACAGAAGAAGTTAAACCGCAATCAGCGTAAGTTCCGTCGGGGTCGTGGATAGAAGTCTTGACACTTGTGATAACTCTTTTTTCTGTATTGGTGAAACTTAATTGACCTGTTTGTTCTGTATAGTAGTCTCCATAACCATTTACTTTATCAACTATTCCTATGATTGGTTTTGAAGCAATTGTTTGATTTTGAGCGGGAAGTCCTGCTGATTCACCTATATAATTATTTTTCCCTATGATATCAGACCTAATCGTGTAATATGGACGAATAGATTTAGTGGGGAGTTCCTGGGCGGTAATCTTGGTAGAAGATATCCCAACGACATCAACCGCAGGGAGAATATTATGATATCCTCCATAAATCGTATGACTTGCCGGAAGGTTAATATTATATACGGGATTATTCCATAAATTCATATTGAAAGATCTTAAATCCCCTTCATTCACTTTCGCGTTGGTTGTGGGGAATTCCATTCTGCTAACCTGTTGATTATCTATAATTCTCGTTTGTCTATTGGAAGCGTTATAAGGTGAATGATTGAATTGTTGATAGCGATAACCCATTACTCCCATTAAATTCGTATTCCACTGAAATTCAGGAACCACGAATTCTTCAATAAAGATACCACCCATAGCGTCGTAAGGTGTCCAAGGAGTTAAATTCTGTGAAAATTGTTCAATTGCGGGGACTGAACCACCCGCGGCGAGTGTTAAAGTATAAGGAGCAACATCAGGAGACCAATTATTTTTGAGTAATTTTTTATTGATTTTATAACAAGAAGCATTTGAAGTCGGATTTACTTCTTCCGCGATGCTGGCACCTCCCCCGAGTCGCCCCGCTTCACCTGTATTTCCTTCCACTTCTGATACATGTAATTGAGAAATACTGAAACGATTACTATCTTCGTCGTAACTGATTAATGGTTGGTCTGCTCCTAAATATATTTCTGATAACCATTTGGATAAGTTTTCTTGGGAAGCACCACTTACCGAACTATGGTGGTAAATAGCGTCACTATCCGAACCATTTGAAATTCCTATCTTATTTGAGAAACCATTCCAAAGACCAATACAAGGATTTCCGTAAGCGGAGAAATGATAATCGTGTCCAAAACGCCTTCCTCCACGAGCAGGTGCCGCGATATGGGTATGTCCTCCTCCTATTGAAAACAAATAATTCGGTACGATATTCCCCAATAAACTGAACTGAATTCCAATAACATATTGACCCGGATTGAGTGGATCTTCAATCTTTCTTGCCCAACCATGTGCTAAATTTTGATAGTCAGAGGGACCCGATTTAGTCGTGTGTTCTACATCGCCCGCTTTAAGATTTTTTGTCGCTGGATTGAAATCAAAATAGCATGGGAAAGTCGCTTGTGAAGCATTCACTAACCCTCCCGCCCACGCTCCATTATCATAAAGATCATATCCAAGTGAATTCATGGGTCTATGGTAGAAATCGTCTAATGTGTTAAAGTGTAAATACCGATTGGTAGTCGCCGAACAATTCTGACCATTAACTATTTGTTTATCAAAGAGTTCAGTATATTTCGCCTGAATATCAAAATATTTATCAAAGACACTAATATTATGATCAGACCAAGGAAGACCCAACGGCATCACTTGTGAATTTTGGAAGATATCATAACCCGCAGGGATAATATGACCTCCCGAAGTATTGACAAATCTTCCTTCTGTAAAAATATCAGGTCGTTTAACTCCGATATGTTGATACGAAGATAAATAGTTATAAGCATTATCTACCTGTTGAGCGGTGACCTTACTACTCGCATTTCTAAAATCGTTCCACATAGTCAGGTTCATTTTATCGGGAGTTCCGCAATTATAAGTCTTGTAGCAAGGCGTTTCAGTTTTGGAAGTATAAGTGACCTCTTGAAGGTTCGCACCTGACCCAAGCGTGAATGTTTTATTTTCAAAATTCGTTCTTTCATTAAGTTGTTGAGTTAAATCAAAGGCGACATCTTCGGGAGTATTAAAACCTTCCTTTGCTTCCAGTTTGATTAAGTCTTTCACTTGATGCCACTTTAATATAGTTGCGGGATCTCTTCTTGCTGTTGCGTTCTGTTGTGAACCGACATCGGTAAAAGTGGATAAAGCAGTTAAACCCGACATAGAACCATTATCCCCAAAGAATGTCGCCGCCGAGGCATTAAAATAAATATTATCCGCCCGGAAGATTGTGAATCGTTCATTATTATTTTTGATTTGACCCTTTTTAATCAAGGGAGAAGGTGGAAGAAATCCATTTCTATAAACGATTTCATAATCCGCAGGACAGAACTGACTTGGGTGCTGATCAATACCAGTAAGCGTCTGAACATCCAAAGAGTTTTTCACATTTCCTAAATTATTCGTCCAAGGTGATTCAGTAGTCGCAAAGTAATTCCAATTTCTATTTGTTGCGACATCTTCATAAGCATATCTTCTTGGGAGTGCCATAGTAAATTCTCCATTTGTAGTCTTGTAAGGACTAACTATCATATAAGTTTCTTTATCATTTACTCTAATTTCTGTTCTGTCAAGAAATCCAATTTCCCACTCATAACCCGTTGGGATACTTTTATCGGGAACCGCTTTTTCGTATGTCGTATGATAAGCAAACATTAGATCTCCTGTAACTCTGTCTTTGATTTCAATTGACCCCGCCTGAGCACCTAATTCTGAAACATAGGCAGAGTGAAGTTCTATTTCGTCTCCTATTTCTAAAACCACTCCGTCACCAAGATCATTCGTATATTCAGCAGGGTTTTTATTATTATTGGTTCTGCCCTCTGCTGAACTTGTTCGGGAACATTCTAAAATAACTTGGTCGGTGTATCCACTCATTTATATGTATGTATAAAAAATTTGATTGTTTCAAATTTTAAATTTCAGAGGGATGTTAAGAGAAAGTGAATATGGTTCAGTCAGTCTATTTTGGAAAGGATTACTGATTAGTATGTTTGAAAGAGAAAAAGAAGAAAACTTTATGGAAGAAGGTGAATATTTAATCAGGCAGACCAAAGGAGTACCGATTAAGGAACAAATCCTAACCTATAAATTATATTGCGATGTAATTTATAAGAATAAAAAAAAGAAAAGCAGAATAACTTATGACGATCATTCATTATTTAGAAAATGTTTATTCGCTTTAATGCGACTGGGAATAGTTGAAAATGACGAAAATAATGGATACCTTTGTATGATTAAGCGTAAGTCACAGTGAATACACCCTGTTTCAGAGAAGCGAGGCGAACCACTTGTAGATAAGCGTGTAAGAGAAGTGTATCGTCGTTAGTGACGCGTCTATCATAGAGTTCAATACCACGCGAATTAACCCTTTCGTTGCGATTGAGGCGATACGCCGTCCAAAAGAAGAACCCGTCAAGACTATCCAAGTCTCCGTATTCTTCAAACTGGCAATATGCCGCGGGATCATTATCGTCCTTGGAACCAGTAATTTGAGCACCTTCACCGCAATACCAACCACGAGGAAGGTGGGGCATTCTACCTTCCGCAGAAAATACATTATGGAAATGACGAGCATAATTAGAGACATCAATCGGAAACAAGAAGAGGTCGTTGTATCGTAAATTCGTTGTGACCTGTCCCGCACTTGTGGCGGAGATATCGGGATTTTTTGCGTGATATTTATTGAGTAAATGGTTATCGTCATTATCGGAGTCTTGAAGACCCACAAATACTTTATTGACTATCCGACCAGCACCACCAAGGTTCTGTATCAGACCACCAGCAGAAGACATATCCGCAGGGGCGACTGTCCGCTTGACGAACTGGTAATCTACATAGGTGAAAGACATGTCTTGGTTCGCCGCCTGATACGCCATCATCATTTCTTGCGGATAATAAATATAATCAGCAATCAGTTTCACTTGGTTCTGATCAATATTCGCTTCGCGTTTGGGAGCATTTCTCAACGAAGTTTTAGAAATTCTGCGAGACCCGGGATTGGGTGGAGGATCCGCATAACCTTCCCACACTTTCGGTTCAAAGGTCAAAGTAATAGAGACCTGTTCGTCAATCATATACAGAGGAAGTTGGTTCATTTTAAGGAAGGGGAATAGATCTGCTAACAGAACAGAGAAAACGGGGTGATTGTTATTATTCTGATTCTGCCACGAATAGACAAATTTAGTCGGTTGAGGATCTATATTCAGAGCAAGACCACCAGCGATACGAGCGTCACCATCATAATCTAAATCCATACCATTATCAATAGTCTGACTTCTCGCCTCAAAAACGGACTCTTGATTGGAAGCAGAATTGGAAGCATTCTGATATTTTCCTATTACATCAACACGCTCATTCAAGCAAGGTCTAACCGAGTTAGCAACGCGACCAGAGAAAACCTGTTCCCTTTCCTTGGCGGTTTCGGGGGCGATGAAGATACTTTCATACGCCATAAATTCGTTAAAATCTTCAATTTCAGAAATAGTTTTCCCACCTATCGCAAGGCGGACGCGTTGAAGTAACGAATGAACACCAACGCCAGGAGGGAAGAAAGCGTGTTCTAAATTACCAGTTCCACCCAGCGAAGCATTATCCAGAGCAAAAGTAATTCTTGAATTACTATGAAGGATACCTTTGTTTTCTAAAACGAAGTGGCACTGACTCTGCGAGAATGAAACGGGTTCAAGGATAGAAGTTTCAACATCAATAGAGGTATCAGAAGGAACTGAACCTATTTTTATGATATCGGGAATTTGGTTTGCGGAAGGACCGCTCGGTACAACATCAGAAGAAGGGTCGGCACTCATATTTATTTATAATGAATGGTATAAAAAGAAAAAAGTTAAGAAATTTTAAAACTCAATCAATTATTTTATGACTTGAATTCCCTGTGGAGTGGATAGGACTGTCTGCTTGGAATGAACGAAAAGGAAAATAGCATTTGGAGAATCAGTTGTTAAATCCAATTCCATCTGAACACCAAACGGGACAGTCGCAAAGTTAATACCCTGGTCAGAAATCGTATCATAAGCAACACCTAAACCGAACTGACACCCTCCCTCGGTGAATTCCTTCGCCTGTAAGAAACCCGCTGTCATAGTCTGATATCTGAAATTCTGTGGAGTAACGGAAGACCTGCCAATCTTGGCGAATGCCAACACGCTATCCATATAATTCCGAACCAACTGACTATCGGCAATATTGTTTTGAAGATCTGTTTTTTGAAGGGTATCCACATTATATTGAAGAGGATAACGCTCACCTGCCCGAGTAAAGACCAACTGCTTGACCTTCGCCATAGCACCAGTAGAATTCGTAAATGGAAGACTTGCTAATCCGTCCTGAACAAGATTATTAATGTGACTTGCTGGAACTATATTCATAAAGACACCCAAGACCTTACTCAAAGCAAGATTGAAATTTAGCGTCGCGTTAGCAGAATTAATCGTCTGATAATAGGAAGTAATCGTGTTATAGACGAAAGTGTTGCTGGTCGCCCGAGGTAATTGACTTAACTGGTCAGGCGGAGGAATACGGGTTTCACAGATTAGACGAACATTTTTGAGTTCATAATACGCTTCTAAAAGATTAGCGTCCGAAGCATTCCCCGAAAAGAGAACATTACTATCGGGTGCTAACTGAATTTCAACTCGGAGACCACCTACACCCCAAGTTCCCGAGAGGGGAATTGGTTCTTGACCCAAGAATAAACCGCAGACAAGGGGAACGCAAAAGGTATTCGGTGAAAGACCACCCGAAGCACTCGCCGCCTGGGGATTGACGATAGCACCAAGGTTCTGAAATTTCTGATTCGGGTACCGAAGGGACTGATCCCACGAATGCCCGGAAAAGTCCTGCTGGGACTGGGTAACCGATAAATAGGAAGACATCATTCTGTTCCAGTGATTAATACTCTCAATAGTCTGACCCGTTTTCTGTGAAAAAATATTCAACTGGTCTATGACCGAATTGATACCAAGTAATTCATTAATCTGAATTTTATCCGTTTCCAGCGGGACAATCCCTACTCCCGCTCCACCGACTTTCTTAAACACATTAAATTCACCTACAAAGCGAATAGAACCTGGAACGATAAATCTTTCCTGTTCGCCAATAAGGAACTGAACAGTCGGTTGCCCGTTCGCATACGACAAAGTGCCGTCACTTGTAATATTAGAAGGAACAATTTCCTGGTGCGTGGTATATCCCTGACTCATTTTTATACTATGAATTAGAAAGAAAAGAAAAAGATATTATTTTAAAAAACTGATTAGGTTTGAAGAGCGATTGCGTTGCCCTTAATTTCAATTCTGCGGAGGTGACCACACCAACACATCCAAAGTTTATTAAACTCGGGAGCAGTCGTTCCAGTATATTCCAGTTGGAGTTGGAAGTCCTTACCACGAGCGTCATATACCCCGTCCTGTAAGGAGAGAGCACGACCAATTACAAAATTTCTCTGGAACGCCAACATGGAATGAGGGCGAATACCTCCCATAACTAACGCTTTCTCTAATTCAATTAGAGGTTGCTGATCCAGCGACGCTAAATTGGTAAGTCTATCACATTCAACCTTTCTATTCGGGTTCAATTTCCCGTCATAGAATAACTGATAACGCTGTAAGTGGTCGGTGATACCAACATAACCCATTCTGTTAGATTTGTTCGCATACCAAGCATAGGTTTCCTGGGACAGAGAACCATTCACCGCCAACAGAGTAGAGGTGCGACTGAAATTTTCAGTAGGACCATTCTTACCAAGGATCATATCGCGATTAGAAAGAACCTGGGCACAAGTGGGGACACATAACAGAGATTTAGCACGGGATTCCGTTAGTGGAATTCGTAGAGTAGCAACCTTTTCCGAAGCAATTTGGGATATCTTGTAGTTTCTCCACGAAAGGAAATCATAATTCATAGAACCACCTTCCTTCATCATAGACGAAAGTTTGGAAGTGTATCCCGCAGGCATCGTAACTTGCTGGGCGATAAATTCACAATTGGTAATTTCGTACGAAGGAGCATAATCTATTGAAGAATTCTCAATACTCATAGAATAGAGGACATCTGACCTTGTAAGGACATTCGTGGGGCGATAAGAAGCGTTCAAAGTCACCTTTACCGCATTTGTAGTTCCCGCAACATAATCAATTCCCGTAATGCGAGGGCGAGTAGTGCCGACTGCTCCCGTTGGCGGATTATCTACACCAGTAGAAGCGTTAATAAATCTAATTTCTTCACCCTTGACGAAAGGGAAGTTGGAAATACCAACCGAAGCATTCACACCCATAAGATTATCACGACGGATTAAGAACTGACTGAAAGCAGAAGCATTCACCGCTACGGGATATCTTGGGGCAGAATTGGGAAGACCAACCGCGGGGTCACCCTGCGAAGCAGAAAGGAATACAGGATTACCCCATAACTTACGGAACTTACTGGTGGTATCAAGACACTTAATAGAACGCTCGGCACTTTCAAGAATAATTTCAACGATTAGACCATCCGTCATACCAACGGGGAAAATCTTATCATTCTGGAAGATACCCGTATTGATAGGAAGTAAGCATTTCACACTTTCAAATTCATCCCAGTCAGAGTTATCGGAAACATACGAAGCAGACTGGGGAGTTTGCCAGTACGGATTAGTTCCTAAATTCTGTAAGGAATCCTGTTCCATTCCCGTGGTTGAACGAGTAGCAGGGTTATAGACGACAGCACCTTCCGTAAGCGAACGCTTGGACTTAATGGTATCATTTGTTTCATAATCATATTTGACCGCCGTGAGGCAGTTATAATCCTGGTATTCCTCTAATAGAATACGACCCGCACCACCCGAATAAACACGGAGATCCTTAATAAGAACCTGACCACCTAAATGCTGGTCTAATTGAAGACGCGTTTGTCTGCCGTCCCCACCTGACGAAGGTTGGGAATTCACAGGTTGGGATAACTTAACATCAAGGCGAAGATAACTTTCTTTCGGTTGAATGAAACCTAATCCAGCGGGGATTTGGAATTCAATCTTTTGACCCGGACTATAATTTAATCCGTGGGTCGCGGGAACACTTACTTTCTTTTGCTCAACGGGAACTTTGTCTTCGGCAGTCCAGAAACTCATATTTTATAATGATGGCAATATAATATTTTCAAGTGAAAAAATTAAAAAAATTTTACCGAAGGAATAGAAGAGTGAAACGAATTCTACCTGGCGGCGATTGATTTTGTTGGATCGTGTGATATATTCGCAACAAATCCAAGGGTTTCATATTCAGGGGCAATCGGACCCGAAGGAGGTGCCACAGGTGCTTTCCGAGCAAGAGCAGTTTTCGCGGAACTTTCGTCTTCAATTGATCCCGTAGTTGAGGTCGCCGCACCAGCAAGATTCACCGCCGCCGCGACGGGAACTAATAATCCCCCTGTGAACGCCGCCGCGACATCTAATAAACCACCCCCGACAGTCAGAAGATCTCCCGCTATATCCGTTTTACTTTCCATTTTCCCCGTATCAGCGTCTTTAAAAACATTCCCCGTCTGAATTAGATTATCAACTCCCTTTGCGACATCAATTCCCGCACCGATATTACCCAACGCTTTACCACCGACAAAAGCAGTTGATTCACCCGCTCCCGCAATTTTCAAACCTTTTTGGGCGACACCTTC
>VMHT01141750.1_pt1 | contig 10974 bp, 22 predicted proteins | sample 4693611 | NCBI WGS metagenome assembly VMHT01 (sample SAMN12280063, study PRJNA550983) | marine metagenome | isolation source: seawater sampled from same location over 5 years 0.02-0.2 micron viral filtrate | place: USA: collected off the coast of southern California halfway between the port... ... | reverse complement strand
TTTTATCGTCATGCTCAGGATTTAGACAACGTACTACGAAGTCTTTTCCTTTTGGTATGTACGATATACCTCTTGATTGTAATAATTCTTCTACGTTCATTACCAAAATATCATCAATAATACTACTAACACTAGACAAGCTATCGTAAATACTGACTCAGGATCTTTTAGCACTTCTTTCAAAGTAAGAGGCTCATCCTCTCTAAATATAAGATCCTCGCTACCTCTGATTTGATATTCCCAATTTAATAGTTCCAATTGCTGTGACATTACCGCAGCAGCATCATCAACAGCAGAAGGTAGTTCTTCTTTCTTAAAAAGCTCTAGTTGTTCCATTTGTTTTGGCATATTAGTCTTCGTCGCCATCATAGTTTAGCTCAGTTAAAGACTTTTGCCGTCTCTTGAAATCTTTATCCAGAATATCATTTTGATGGTCAACTAACTCTCGATACTTTTCTTTATATTCGTTGTTGTCTATAGCGTCTCGATATTTTTTCTTATATAGAGCAACTTCGCTATTTAATAATGCTATTCGAGAGTGCGCAGCTTGTAGCTGAGTCCGTAGAGCTTTTATAGCTTGATATGTTATACTACTTTCCAATGTGTTTTACATCCTCTTTAGAGATTACTTGATACGCACCTTTGTTATAAGGTACACTTACTGTATACTTGCTACTAATATCTTTCTTGTAGAGTTGACAGTTTGGATCTGTCCAAGGTAAAAATTCCCTAGACTTTGGCTGATTTTTCTGCTGCTCCCACCAGATAGGACTGAACTGCTGGTGTTTTTGGGGATTGAGAGGTATGAAAGTCTTTTCAACTCTCTTGACTTTGTGAGTCTTTTTCTTTCTACCTGAATAGGTGTAATTTAGATTGCCTTGAATAAACATAAAATCCTCCGAAATGAGAACATATATTATACAAGGTTTGAGCAAAAATGTCAAGAAGTATTTTTAAGGAAGGGTGAAGGGAAGCCCGCGCTTCCCTTCTGTCGGGACTATCGGCTTACTTGCCCCACTTTACTCCACGGTATACACCATGAGCAGTTTTAGGGCTCGTCAAAGCGTCCTGCTGCTGTTTGGTCCATCGACGTCCTCGATAAACACCAGATTCCATTGCAGAATCTTTATTTTGCGCAGGATTCACCTTTGCGCCTCTATAGTACGTAGTCATAACATTTCTCCTAAAGGTCTGCGTTCCTTCGACAAGAATGTCTACTTCCGTCTTACAGAGTAAGATGAACGAAGAACAGAGGCAGAATTGCCCCTGTTTTTCATACGCGTATTATATCAAAGAGAGGTCAAAAAGTCAAGAATTATTTTTAAAAAGGTCAAGCACTTCGTAAAACCCAAGGTCTAACAGAAGTGCTCGTACCCAAACTAGATGATCCATTCTTCGCATAATATCATAGCGGTGGTGTCCATCTATTAGATTACCCTCTCTATCTATTACTAAAGGTTTGTACGCATTATTTAATATCTTAAAGTATCTTTCCATATATTTGCCATCATCAAAAGGCAGTCTATCTGTTTGTGTTGGGTATATACTTGTTTTTCGTATTTCAATGCGCTGGTAAGATATGTCACGTTTCTGTAAGATTTCTTCAGTAAGCTGTGGCATTTCATCCCTAAATATCATCTATATCTTCTCCTGTCTTATGCTCCGAGTCTTCTCTTTCTTTTGGAGTCATTGCAGATTCTGGACCAATCTTCATTGTTTCCCAGTTAACTGTAGAAGTAAAAGAGCGCATAGCGGCTGATCGCATTTTAGTACAATTGAAGGTCATACATGCATCCTCTTGGTCATAAGTCTCAAGAGCATACGCTGCATCAGCAGCATCAAGTATACCTTTTGCAAAACGCGCTTCACCGCCAGCGTCAGTTTGATATGGCGTAACAACAGTACATTCATACTCCTGTGCCATACTCTTTAGTGCTTTACTCACTTCTATTTGTTCTGTCCAGTCGTACTGTCCCATACGAGATGGAATAGCTGAACGCTTCACTTGGTTTATGTAGTCTACAAGAACTACTGCCACATCGAGAGCTTTCACTTTTTTGTCCATTTCTGCTTTGATCTTTGCAAGCGTCAAAGCTGGATCATAAATTACATCTACTTGTTGGGTCGGGAGAAGCCCACAGGTTGTTGTAAGTTTATGATGAAAATTCTCAAAGTTTCGGTGTTCCTTGTACTCTTCAAAAATTCCGTTACTGTTTTCAAAACGACTAGCAAACCAGCCAGTTACAAGTTCCCATTCTTGGACACTTAGATTTTTGGTTCTAAGTCTTGAGAATGGTATCCCCGTTGCGATTGAACAAACTCTTTGCAGAGTCTGGATAGAGTCCATCTCGATAGTAAAATACATCGCAGACCTACCACTTTCAAACACATTGTGAGCAATATTAGCACAAGTCAGAGATTTACCAGCACCTCGTCGACCACCAATCAACACAAGGTCTTTTGGAGAGAACCGAATCTCACGATCATAGTTCTCATTTAAGCCCAGAGCAAGATATCTGGAAATCTCTTCATCATCCTCAAATAGAGAGATACGTTGCATACTCTCCTGAGGCGGTTGCAAATCAACTTTCTTCTCGACATCGAGAACAATTTGATGCAGGTGGGTTACTGATTCTTCTGCGTTTTCAAAAGCTACAGAATTATCAATATAAGTTTCTAGTGAATCAAGTATCTCCTTTTGAGTGTACTCGTTCTTGAGATACTCAAGAAGCATTGAAGCATCTGCCTCAACTTGTACTGTCTCAATAGCATAGAGCTTTTCAAGAGACTTTGAATCACGAATAGAAAACTTTAACTCTTCAAAGGTGGGAAGAGAGTGATACGTCGTAGTATGTTTGTCTATTATAGAAAATAAACTATGATACTCGGTCGGTAAATAATCTCGGCGTACAGAACTCCAGGTATCAAAATCCTGCAGAGCTATAACCTGCTTTATTAACGCACTTGCGATGTTCAACTCTTCCCCCGAAGATAAGGCGGGTTTCCCCGCCTAAATTAACCTGCTGCTTTTGCTTGCTTTGCAGCACCGTCATAGTCAGCCGCGATAAGGCCACGACGCGTTAGCATCGTCTTAACTCCACGAGGAGTTTTGCCAATAGCGTCTGCTATTGTGTCGACAGTCATTTCTGACACGTCGCCCAAATCTGCCAAAGGATCTTCTTTGGAAGTTCCTTTTGTAAACTCTTGACGCGGAATCGCATCAATATCACCAGAACGAAGGAGGCTAAGAGCCTTGCCTCGTACTGAGTTTACGCTTCGATCAAGAGCGTCTGCGATTGCTTCTACAAATGCTCCGTCATTTACCATCTCAACAAAGGTGTCTTCTTCCTCTGGAGAGTAGGTTCGTACTGCTTCTACTTTAGGAGCAGGCTTGACGTGATCAGTCAATTCCATAGAAAGAATCTTTCCTTGGATTGACTTGGCAGAGAATGCACCATTTTCAAAGTGCTCAGCGATTTGAGTATAAGTATACTCGCCGCTGTTGTCTGATACGAAAGCCGCAAGAGTTGCTTCTTGGTCTTCCGAAAAAGTTCGAGTAGTAGCGGTAGACGCTAATTCTACTTCATAACCCATCTTTCGCAATTTGCTAGAGATTGAGCGGGTTGAGGTTTCAAGCTGTGCTGCTGCTTCTGCAACAGTTCCTTGAGATATGGGAGCTTCGTCTCCAACGAACTCAGTAAGTTCGTTAGTGCGCTCTTCAGTCCACTTAGGCAATGCCATGTTTTTCTCCTAAAAAATCTACTAGATTTTCAACTATAGTTACGCCAGCTTCTCTGGCCTTTTGTGTTTTTTGGGACTCAACACCACTTTCATTGACGAGTATTGTTACGTCTTTGGTGACACTATCTTTGATTGTATAGCCACACTCTTGCAATACTTGAGCGGCTTGAGCCTTGGTTTTATAACTCTTTAACTTACCACTAATACAAACTACACCTACGGATACTTTCTTCTCAGGTTTAATAAACTTCCAGTCGTGAGGAAGATCAATAAAAGGATATTCTTCCTCTAACCAAGTGAGAAGAGAGCCAGTCGCTATTTGACCGAGACCTGCTTCTTTACAACTATCCTCTGTTATATCATCTATGGAACTGCATACTGTAGATAGTTTGTCGGTTGCTGTCTTGCCAATCAAACGAATACTAAATGCTGGTAGTAGTGCGTTCAGTGGTGCAAGCTCAGAGTTCTTAATTTCTACATACAATTTCTCAGCAAGCTTTTGTGAACCAAGTCTTTCGCCAATCTCTAATTCAGAAAGAGTGTAGATTTCATCTACTACTTCAAGTTGCAACTTTTCAATTGCAGCAGGACCGAGACCCTTAATTTTAAGTGTCTTGGCAAAGTGCTCTATCTTCTTAGAGGATTGGTCTCCGCAAAGAGTATTGCGGCAATAAAGAATGTGGTTTACCCATTCAAGTACTGAATCACAACTGGGACAGTTGGTAGGTGCTTGAATCTGTAACACAAAAGTCTCCTTTGAAATTGAACGTATATTTTACTAAAATTTGGGATGTTTGTCAAGAATTATTTTTTCTCAACTCGTCGCAAAATTCGGGGTATAATTTCACCACTCCGGATCACCTCTACCGAGCATCCAATCTCAAGTCCGAGACCTTGGATATATTCGATATTGTGAAGAGTAGCACGAGATACCAGAGCTTCTCCTATGAGCACAGGCTCAAGAATCGCTACTGGACTAACTACACCGCTCTTGCCAACTTGCCACTTTACATCGAGTAGTTTAGTTACTACTCCCTCCTTCTGCTCTTTGAGAGCAAAAGCCCCACGAGGATGATGGGCTGTGTATCCCATCTTCTCAAAGTTCTCATATCTATTTATACGATATACTTGTCCATCTGTAGGATAGATTTCTGTCCAATCTTCACCGAGAACAACGTCAAAGCCTAGCTGTGAAAGCTGTTTTAGACTCATTGACCAAAGAGCGTGCAAGTTTGGCTGAGCGTCATACGCTACAAACTTCAAAGGTCGAGTAAGAAACTCGTCTACATCTTTGAGGTTTAGCGACCCCGCTGCCAAGTTTCTTGCGTTTGGCAACTCTTTGGGAGCAACAACTTCGCCAGTAATTTGAACAGTTCTGTGGTTGGTAAGTATTCTATCAGGTACAATATGTTGGATTTTATCGCTTATGTCTCGTCCAAGTTTACCATCGCCTCTGGTAAGTGCGTGTTGAAACTTTCCGTCTACATAAAGAATAGATATGGCTGCTCCGTCCAACTTAGGGCTACCGAGGTAGCCTTCATCATTGCTGCTGGCAGGGCAATCTTCTACAGAAAAGAACTTCTGCAGAGAATACATTTGAAAATAGTGAGGAGTACCATCAGTTACACTGTAGCCTACACTGCTGTAGTTGTGTATCTGTGCGAGTTTATCGAATTCTGCATCAGATATAATTGGCGTACCACTGTAGTACTGGTCTGCTGCATGATCCAAAAATTCTTTCATAGTTCTCTCACTGAATAGAACCTATATTATACGGAAATTCAGGAATAAAGTCAAGAACTATTTATAGATATCGTCAATAAAATCTTTGAAGTGATCTTCGAGAACGGACTTTGATTCTGCAAGAGAGAGTATCTCTACTAACCCAGAAAACATTTCTCTTGAGTTATTGAAGTCTAGTTCCATTGCAACACCTTTGGGTGTAGGCTTCCACTCTTCTTCAAAGTCCATGTAGTACTCTCGTAGATGTAGATATTCTATTCCTCGAAAAGGATTGATAGTAAGTCTTATCTGAGTTTGTTTTTCTGCGTTTTCATGAATAACTTTTTCATAAACAGGAGGCGCTTCATATAGTTCCATTACTACTTCCTATTTTGCAAAACGGAAGAGAGAGGTACTACACTTGTAACATTCTCAGGCTTTAAAAGTCTATATGAATCTGTATCCCAACAAAAAAGCAAAAGAGTCCCTTCAGACCCTTTTGCCCTATTCTTTTTGTTTTGAATATACGGGGTACTAAAATCTAATGTACATACATTGTATTTTAGTTTTTTGGAGTTTTCACTTCGGTATGTGATGATTGCATCGCCATACTCTGTTACTAACTTTGCTAAAGCCTCCTTGTTCACCGTCACTCCTTAGTTAGTGGGTTAGCAAAATCTTTTACTGCACCACTATAGAAAGGAGAGTTAGGCTGCGGAGTTACTCCTGAAAGCATTTGCAAAATATTGCGCTGCTTTACCCGTTAGTTTCTCAACTATATCATTATCAATCTCAACACCAGCATCTGTCAAAGCTGCGATTAAGTCTTCCTGAGCTGCTGCTTTAGATATGCGAGTGCCGCCAGTAGAGGAAGATCCTCCACCGCTAGAGCCTGCTGCAGGGGTTTTCTTAACGTATACACCGGCTTTGCTGAGAATCATTCGTACACCATTTGGTGACTCTTCATACTCATCTGCGATGTCTTTGACAATCTCCATAGAGGTTTCTGGAGTTGGTTCTGCTTCTTCATATGCTGCGATAACAGCAGCTTTCTTGTCATCATCCCACGCCATATTGCGCTTCCTTCTTGTTGTTGATCGAGACCCTGGGCAAGAACCCCGGGATTCCAGTTGTTGTAAATAAAATCGGTCGCCCATTGGTTTCCTTAATTATGAACGATTATTATAGCGAATTTTAACATCGCTGTCAAGAATTATTTTTAGATAGGTGCGCCGACAATTTCTGCTTCAGCAGCTATTCGTGTTTGCTCTTCATACCAGTCTTGCATTTCTTCCCAACGAAAGAACTGTTGCGCTTCATAGCACCAAAAAATTGCTTGATAATAAGGATCGTTACTTCTATCCAGTCGTGGTTTCAAAGGATACTCCTCGTCGTGTAAGTTCATTTCTCACCTTCTGCTTTATCTTTGGCTTTGAAGCTCCGCTCTCTAAATAATCGAGCAGCTCTTGTGTAGGCATAGCGTGCATGTAATAGTGAACAGTTTGAACTCCACCACCGCGCTTGCGTACTTTTGTTGTTGGTCTAAATTTTACTGGCATTCTTACTCCTATAAGTTTTCTAAGTTAATTCCGTACTCTTCCAAGTGGGAGAGCTTTCCTAAATCGTAGGCCAGAGCAAAGGCGTAAAAGCCGCCGGTATCTGGCATATCCCATAATTCTGCATCTGTAGATGCTTTTTGTCGAACATGAATACTATAGCACTCACACCCATATTTTTCTATATAATCAACTGTATTCAAGCCTGATCGACTATCTTGATAGTCTTTTGACATATGTCGATCTATAACTGCTGGAGCATGGTGGTTTGCAGACCATACAACTTCTCCAACTGTAAAAGATTCGGCAACACACTCATCTGGAAGAAAGTATTCTTGTTTACGATCTTCTACCTTTGTAGGACGCTGAGGTACTCCGATTCTTTCTAAAATGCTTTTCACAAAAGCGGGCGAACGATAAAGTCCTTTTGAAATGTTACTTACATTTTCTCCAGATAGATACTCTTTTATAATATCTTGTAATTCATCTGGTCTTGCTGCTCTGCCCCGATTCTGTGAAACTCTTCTTGCGCGATACTCTTTTTGCTCTTGATAGTCGTCGAGTATTTTACTAAGACGAGTAGTATTGTACGAGATGTTTAATATGTTGCACGCTTCTCTCTTTGTTATCGGCTTCGTAGAGTCTGTCGGATTCAAAAGATTGATCACGTGCTTGATGTTGTTGCTCGTCAGATTCTCGTGGCTCTTCTTCTTCAATCTTGGCATTTTCTAATTCTATCTCCAACTTAAATAATAAACAACATATAGCGTGTGCTAGATGTGATAACCCAGACTCTGGATCAAGGTCTTCAGAATCCAGATGTGCAAAAATATGCCGAAGAGCGCCAGAGCTATACCTGGACTGTAAATCTTCAAGTTTTCTCCAATTTTCTTCATCATATTTTTGTGCACCAAATGTTAATACTTTTGCTACTTCATTTATAGCTTTTGGAGGAAGTAAATGCATTTTCGGCTTCTCTCCGTCATATTTAACGCCATCCACGTTGTATTCTCTCCTTTGCAACTTTTAGCGATACTATACTTCCGTAAAGCGGAGAAGAGAGTCGTTGGCCTACTGCCTGTAAATATCTTGCTCTCGCATTGCGGTCTTTGTGCTTGTCGCAATAAACTGCATACTCTACTTGATGCGCTTCAAGTTCCATTATAAACCGAAACGCTTCGTCTGTCAAGTATTTTTCCCACCATTGCTCTATTTCTTTTGCTTGTTGTTCTTCATGAATACTCTCGTGTGCGAACAATTCATCGGATATATAAACCCCGCTGGGATTGTAAATAATGTCTCCCCACGTAAATATCTCGCGTCCTTTGAGTTCAAATGTCTCTCGTATTCTTTCAATGATAGGAGGGTATTCTTCAAGTATTCTCATGCATCACTATACCGTCAAGTGTGTTTAAGTACTCGCATGCTTCTTCGTAGTCATTGAACTGTCTTTCCATGATTATTGCATCATCCTTAAAACTGACTACTCTCCAGCGAGGAACACCATCTGCAAAGTGAACCTCCCACATTTTATTTCCATCTTCCATTATTTTGCATTCCCTAAATCTGTGAGCATCCAGCCTTTAATTGTGGATACCCGTATATCTTGAAAAGTGTTTGTGTTTAGATCCCGAACTACGATTGTATCGCTTTTGGGATTTTGCTTGAAAGCAACCCCGTTGAGAGTTGCTTCAATCACTTCTAGTCTTTTTGAATTGACTGTTTCATAAGTGATTCTTACGTCATTCCCTGATTCAAGCATACGAAAGAGTGCTTCCATTATGCAACCCTACACTCACATATTAAATGAACGCCATGCTGCCTACAAATCTTTATTTGCTTATCATAACACTTTACATGGTCAGGAGTCATGTAGTCCCACTGACTTGGTTTACCAGTATAAGTACTGCATCCGAATAGAAAACAGACTACTACTGCAATAACTATTAATCCTCTCATATGTTTATTTGATCCCACATTCTAAGTCTTAGAGCGCGTTCAACATCTCTTCTACTTTGACAAGAGCAGTATACATTTTCATACTTTACGATAGTCTCTGGATCGGGACCATCACATACTTTTATCTTAGTGCTCGGACAATTAACGCTTCTGTCTATCTTTGTTTTAGTTTCTGTAAGAATACTTCCTACGGTTGTAGGTTTATTCGCACATCCAATTAATATAAATGTACTACTAACGAGTAATACGTTCTTCATAGCTTGCTTCTTCTTCATTCCACCACGGTGGCTTCTCCCGATATTTCCAGGAGGCAAAGGTTGCTTTATCTTTGTGATAAAAAAGTCGGTAGGCTTCTATTGCGTCTTCTCCTTTAAGCTCATCTGGCATAGCCTGAGCAAATGGAGTGAGTCCAATTCTTGGTATTGATACGGGCTCAGGTAGCTTAAGTGTGACTTCACACACTGATTTATGGCTTTTTCCGTATCGGTATCCATATTCATCATTGAGAGCGATTGCATAGCAATGTAGCCATTCGTGATTATCAAGACTAGTACGAGCCCAGATAGTGCAAGGATGGTTGTGCATTGTTGGAAGATAGGGGAAGTCCCTCGGTTCATTTTTCTTTTTCTCTCGCAATACTGCAAGTTGCTCTTTGGATAGTTTCTCTGGTACATAACCAAAGTACTTATCTACCCACATATTTGTACAGAGCATTTGTGCTGCTTCAAGCGGCATCTTTATGATGTGCTTATCAACGTGGTACTCTGCACAGCGATCTAAATCTTCGTCAAGTATAAAAATATTCATGCCAGTATTATACTGGATTTAGGGATAGTTGTCAAGAAACTTTTTCAAGTCTGCTCATTAATCTTTCGGCACGTTTAGTTACTTGTTTGTGCCAACGAGAGTCTCGTCCCTCTACTGCAGCTTCTTTCCAGTCTTCTTTTTTGAGAGCTGCCATCATTTTCTTAAATTTGCCTAGTCTTGGTCTACCTAGATTAAACATCATGTTTACAAGTATTTCTTGTACTTCACCAGGAAAATCTTCAAAGTAATCTTCTCCATAAAGTATAACACACTCTCGTACTGCTACATCGCAATCTTCTCGAAAACAGTCCATAACTCTTTGGTAGGCTACTTTTGTGCCTACAGATTGTCCAGATTCTGGATCAGTTTCTTTTACGAGATGTCCAATACCAAAAGTAGCATAGCCAAGATGGTCCTCATAGATTTCATATACAACGCCTTCATCATACATGAGTTGTTCTCTTAATTTTTCAAAGTTCATAATTTCCTCTTGGTCCTTCTTTGGGATTTGGATCATCGTCATCCATGCCCGTAGCATCCATTTCCCTGTGTCTAGGATTATCTTTAACATCCTCTTCTTCGGCCCCGTACCAATTCCAACGACCATCTATCGGATCGTCGTAGTGTTCGCCATCATTGCCATTTTGTCCAATGATATCCATTCTCTTTTCATCCCAGTCTGTCTCTCCTGCTAACCCAGAACGAGGATCTATATCTTTGAACAAAGGTGCTTCTGCCTTTTGCTGTTGCTTAATCATTTCTAGTTCGTGATTTGTATTTGCTTGCATTCTTCTTTTTGTTTCTTCTTCATAGACCTTCTTTAAACCATCATCCATATTTCTATCCGCTGCTGTGTTCAGTCTTAGCCAAGTTCTTCTTTTCACACGTTAAATATTCCGAGAACAAAATTTTCAGCGCAATCTTCTGCATACTGTTCATTATGATTGTATAGTCTGCGCACTTCTCGAAGGTAGCCTCCTTCTGATAGTTTTACATAAAAACCTTGGTCATTTTTATGTACGGAAGCTTTTCTATTTTCATCATCACTCCAATACTCGTGAAGTTTAATGTTTGCCATTTTACTTTTCTCTAGCGATACCTTTTGCTTTTTCATAAGACCTCATTCCACCTAAACCTAACATTCCGAGTAAAACTGGCATCATCGTTTCCAGTTCTATGAGAGGCTCCT
>VMHT01113406.1_pt1 | contig 10974 bp, 10 predicted proteins | sample 4693611 | NCBI WGS metagenome assembly VMHT01 (sample SAMN12280063, study PRJNA550983) | marine metagenome | isolation source: seawater sampled from same location over 5 years 0.02-0.2 micron viral filtrate | place: USA: collected off the coast of southern California halfway between the port... ... | reverse complement strand
GCGAGGTGAATTATGGAGGCCAAGTTCTTGGAGCAAAGACGGTGCAATCATGGAACGTATTTCACGACAGGAGCGTACTGGTGCAACATGGAGAGACCTTGAAGGAGCAACTGTCCTCTCTCAGATGAAAGATCACCTCGTGGTCGACATCTTGACTCGCGACGATTCGGCGGCTGAATTCCTCGACCCTTCCACATGGCAGATGACTTCCGTTCGACTTCCATGGGATTTTGATGGTGGCTCTCAGCTTCGTCTAGCCCGACTTGATGGAGAGTTCCTTGCTCTCCACGATATGGCTCTTGACCACTCAGATTGATAGGAGCCCATATGAAGGGCTAACTTCACAACGTACTATGGCCGATGAATCATTGAATATCGATGCCCTCTGTCGGCAATTGGATTCGCAAGGCATGATTGGCTTCGTCGAATCCTTTGTTTCCGACGTTGAGAAAGGATTCTCTGTAGTCAGCGAGGAACACCTTCCATGGCTAAATGGTGTCAAGGATATGCAATGGAAAGGAGTGCTTTGTTTCGGGATGGGGGGTTCTGCTGCCGGCGGTGATTTTTTGGCCCGAATCTCCGATTCCTCAGGTTCTAAACCCGTGATTGTTCACAGGGGATACCAACTACCATCATGGTGGACTCCGGATTGGCTCATCATCGCAACGTCGCACAGTGGCAATACTGAGGAAACTCTCGCTGCCACAGAATCCGCTCTCAAACAAGGTGCGACTGCCGTTGTCATTGCAACCGGTGGCATTCTTGCAGGGTTGTGCGAATTGCATGAGACTTGCCATCTCATTCCGTCAGTAGGAGGTCAGCCACCTCGCACAGCGTTTGGCCACCTTTTCTCTCGTCAACTTGCCCTAATGGAACACCTTGGGTTCATTCCTTCCCAAGCTGAAGATGAACGTGAGGCTATGCTTGTTCGCCTCGAATATGCTTGTCAATCCAACGACTTTCGCAAATCGTCTGGAACACCCTTACTGGAACTGGCAATGGCGTTGAAGGAACATCCAATCGCACTGCTCGGACCTACTGAAATGCAACCTGCGCTCACTCGTTTCAAAAACCAGATCAACGAAAACTCTGGCCGATTTGCTCGTATTGGTATCGTACCCGAAATGAATCACAATGAGATTGTTGCATGGGGCGGTGTTTCAGATGATGCAGACCCTGCGAGAGAAGACCAAGCGACCTTGTTCCTTACATGGGATGGTATGCAAAAGCGCGTGAGTAAGCGTATCGATTGGATGATTGAACATACCCCTACAGATTTTGCTTGGAGAATCCATGGCGAAGGAACTTCATTACTCGAGGTTCTATTGCATCATTGCATCGTTATGGATTGGCTGACAATTGCACTTGCATTGGTGCACGGAAAAGATCCTTCTGCGATTCGACCCATTCAGGCATTGAAGGGGTACCTTGCCGATGATGCATCAGTATAACTTACCTAAGATATTCCTCGGATCGGGATAACGAAGGAGCGCAGTTTCTCGATCTTTTGGGGATACCACCCCTTGCAAATCAGGTTCTGAAGGCTCTTCAAAAGACAGTTGGATATGGACATGTGGCGGCCATCCACCGTTTTCACGTTCATCACCCATCGTGGCGATTTGTTCGCCTTTTCTGATACGAGCACCAAGTTCGAGGGAGGCCAGGGATTCTCGAGAAAGATGTCCATGGAGTAGCCAAAGTGTTTGCTCAAGGCCATCGATTGATAACGTGTGCTCGGTAACGATGGTTGGGCCATAGGATCCGTCTTCGTCGTTGTCAGCAAAACTGTGAATGGTTCCATCTTCAAATGCATAGATTGGAGTTTGTGCCGGGCCTCCGATATCGAGGCCAACATGGATGGTTCGCTCTCCTGCAAACAAGGCTTGTGTATACATCCCTTTTCGGTCTTCATCGTACCGACCGATGGTGTACTCATAATGCTGGTTCCAATTGCTCTGAGGTTTTTGGAGATTCAGCACCCAATACGTCTCCGGCAACTTCACGATGGGATGAAACTGATTTTGACCGGTTCCCGCTAGGTCCGAACAACCCCACATAATACCAAGAAGAGATTCTCCTCTAAGAGTTCATGCATGAACTTGATGTGGTGAATGAACGAGCACGGATGCATGTGGGAGGCTATGTTGGTTATTCTTCTTCCAACAATCGCCCCAGGCCTTGCTTTGTTGAGAACCCTTGACGCTTCAGCAGATTTGTTTCGTAAGTCACTGCTCTGTTTTCCTCTTGGCCTTCTTGCTCTGTACGGAATCTCGGGGCTTTTGTTCGTCTCAGAATGGTGGAGCGTGACGAATCTATCGGTTCTTGTCCTCTTTGTCAATGCCTTATCGATAGCGTTTCTCCTTCGGAAAGTCCACGTGGAACGAACGACGTATACGCAATGGCAAAAAATGGAAGCCTCAATTCATGGCATTGTTTTGAGTGAAGCAGAACCTGAGATTGAGCAGGAGGTTGCTGCACAACAATGGTTCCAAGCCAATCGGAATCCTACACTGCAAATAGCAGCGGGGTGTTTTTGTCTACTCACCCTTGTTCCAATCATTATGTTTGACCGACCCTTTGGTGTTGATTGGATTGGGTTTAGTACTTTAGCAAGCAATGTTGGCCATACAGGAAGTTTTGAAGTTCAATCACCTAATTCTGGAATTTGGACCTACCCTCCTGCTTATCCCACTGTGTTGGCATGGGTAACCCAACTTACAGGAACATCAGTCGAGCGTTCAATTCTGGTCCTCGGCCACCTGTCATTATTCGCAGTTTTACTGGGAATATGGGGCTGTATGGATCGACTGGGCGCAGGAGGATCGAGCGTTCTTGCAATGGGTTCATCTGTTGCATTGTTTGCAAAAGTGTTTGATTCGGGGTATCCCACGGTAGCAAGTCAACTTGGCTTGATTGCGGGACTATTGATTGTACTTCGACCAATTCAACACTCCTTACGTTACCACATTATCGCCTTCGTCTTCCTTTCAATTTGTGCCGTCCTTATCCACCCCACTGGTGCGATTTACCTCGCTACACTTCTCCTTGCATCAATCGTAAATCGTGAACGTCTTCCAGAAGATGAAAAGGCACAACGCAAACCCATTTTTCTCACTTCGATTATCATCATAAGTTCGATGTTTGTAGTTGCTCTGATCTTCTTTGCTCCGAGAATGCTGAATGAACCCGTTTTTGCTGAATATGGTTGGCAGGGAGGCAAACCGATGCTCATGTACAATGGACCACTCATGCTTTTGGCAGGAATATCGATCTACATTGGCCGTAAGAGTCAAGAAATTCGCTTGCTTTCGACGTGGTTTGTCTCACTGTGGTTGCTTTCATTTGTTCACCTCATCGAGGGGCTTGCCAATATTCAGGTCTTGAGTCTCTTGTCTTACACGCTGTACTCCATGGCGTTGCACGCATATCACGTACCTCTAGCTGTCATTGTTGGTTTGCTTGCAAGTCGTTCCACCTCCTTCTCAAATGTTGATGAGGACAGTTCGTGGTTTGGTTTGGAGATGGATCCTTTTATTCGGCCATTCTACTCAACTGTATTTCTTGTAATCCTCACGCTCGGTGCAATCATGAGCGTAGGCCTACTCGTAAACCTGTCAGAACACGATGAGCTTCACGCTGTAACTCAAGGCGATATGGAACTAAGAGAATACCTCGAAAAACATCCTCCTGACAAATTCGTATATTCTGAAAACATCCATTGGGGCCATAGTTATGCGTTTAATCCAGATATCAGAACGAGCAGTATCCCCACCCTTGGATTGTTGACACTGGAAGAAAGTATCCAAGCAAGAGCCAGTGGTGCTATACGAGCTGATGACATACAAACCCTGCGCCAACTCAACATTGGATATGCAGTTTCAAGCCCTATGGGTACCGTTGCATTGATTCTTGGCCCATCACCTTACTGGAGCATGGAACAAGCCTTCCAAGGCGCTCGATACTGGAAATTATGGGATGAACCTTCCCCTTCTCGAGTATTCTCAATTGCATCACTTGATTCAACGGAATGTGAAGGCAAAACGGAATGCATCGTAGAACTTGATCCTTGGAGAAACCATCGCTTTTATGACCCTCTCGACCGGGGTGATTCTCGAATCGTTCTTGAAAAGAAGGGAGTCTATGTTTGGGAGGATGTTGTCGATGAAGCAGAGTTTGTTGGATCGTACAACGTATGCATTACCTACGAACAAATTGGTACTTTCGAATCGTACCAGATCAACGCAAACACCCAGCAATTTTCGTTCGAAAGGAAAGCAGGATGGAACCATCAATGCGTTAATGTTCAACTCAACCAAACACTCGACATTACCTTCGAATTGAGCGACCATGGGGCCTCATGGGTTAATCCACTTGGGTTTTCAGGACGGAGTTCTGAAATTGTTGACTCCACAGGGTTGAGAATACATCATATCGAATTGAAACGAGGAATTAATGCGAAGGCCTGAAAAACGACCATGCGAAGGGAGAAATGTGAAACGGCTGATGATTCTCCTTCCTGTGCTCAACGAAGCAGAAGGGTTGGATGTGGTATTGAAAACAATACCAACAGAATTGCTAGTTGAGAGAGGTTGGTCACCGGACGTCGTGATTGTTGACGGAAACAGTACCGACTCATCCAGAGAGATTGGGGTTGCTGCCGGGTGCAATGTTTTGGTACAACCAAATCGTGGCAAAGGTGAGGCAGTACGTTTAGGTTTCAACTACGCTATCAAAAACAAATACGATGCGTTGGTTATGTTTGATGCTGACCAAACCTACGATCCAAGCGATATGCTCGCAATGTTGGATGAACCGGATCGTGGAGGAGTCATCGTGGGGAACCGGTTGAATTCATCCATGACAAACGATGCAATGTCACCAATCAATTGGGTCGGAAATCACCTCCTCACCTGGTCAGCAGTACTCCTTCATGGACTCGAGATACATGATGTATGCAGCGGATATTGGCTCTTTCAGCGCAAGGCCTTACTGCGTATGAATCTCAACAGCATCGATTTTGAAATTGAAGCAGAAATGTATGCCCAATGTGCGATTTCTGGAATCCCATTGTCCAATATTCCAGTGTCGTATGGAGCGCGGGTTGGTGAGGCAAAATTGGGGTCCTTACGAGACGGTTCGTCAATCCTAAGGAAACTCCTTGTCAGGAAGTTGTTTCCTCAACCTGTTGAAGAGGAACTCGGCCAAGGGAAGTTAGCGTTTTATTCCAATAATTGATTGCTCATCGATGAGACCATAGTTATGTGAATCGGTTGAAGCGGTTGGATCAGGATTGTCCCCTTCTACGAATAATCCTCCTGACTCAATACGCTTCAATCTCTTGATGCACAAACGCGAGGAGTCTCTCGGGTCCGTGAAAACAAGGAGATCGTCCAATTCCAGTTGTTGGCCTCGATAGGGAAGTACTGTAATGGTGTCGCCATCATTGAGCGTTGGCCACATGCTGTCGCCATTCACGACCACAGCTATTGTTTCCAATGAACCGCCTCAGCTTGCACGTATCCAAGAGACGTCTCGTCCTTTGGTTGCCCAGAACATGTTGTGAATCTCTTCGACTGCGTCCATCAATTCTTGAGCGTGTTGTTCGGAAACTTCGACTTTACAAGCAGAGCAAAGTTTTGCGGCCATCCAAAAGGTGTTGTGGAGGTCAGGGTTTGCCTCAAGGTGTTGGGGCTTGAAGAAGTCGGTCCACAGGACAAGCAATTCGTCCTTGCAGGTTTGTGCTTCTTCTTCTTTGATTGCGGCATATCGGCTCATTGTGTTGATGTAAGACGCTGAAGACTTGTCAGCGTCTCCTGTGCTAAGTGCGACCATTTTCTTGGTCATTGATTGCACGGCTTCTGCTGCAACACGTGCGCTGGCAGGGTCATAGACGCCACAAGGACCGTCACAGTGGGCAAAGGCTTGGATGGTAGAGTTGTTCTCCATGCTTCTCCGTTGGATGTGGAGCACTTGAAGATATGCTTTGATTCAATTTCCCAAAGCAAGGGACTAAATTGCTCAAGCCCAAGTCAACACCATGCCAAAGGCTCGGGTTGCCATCCTTGGAGCATCAGGTCTCGTTTCTCAACGAATGCAACAACGGCTTTCGAATCATCCTTGGTTCGAAATCGTAGCAGTTGCAGGACAATCTACTGGCACCTATCTTCGGAATATACCGTGGCACCTCGATCAACATCGACCACGATTTATCGACGAATCGGATATCTTTGTCAAGGATATCAACAGCAAAAGATTAGCAGAAGAACTCTTGCTGGATGATGTCGAGATTGTGTTCAGTGCGTTACCAACTGAACCGGCTCTGAGGATTGAGAGGAGCCTCGTCGAAGCAGGAATACATGTCTTCTCAAATGCCAGTGCATACAGAATGAGTCCAGATGTGCCTTTGGTTGTAGTCGATGTGAATCCCGATTCGCTTGTTCGGCCATCACCAAACAATGGCATGCACGCTTGCGCAACGAATTGTACATTGATTCCAGTCCTTCATCCGCTTTCGTTGTTGCACCAGAGGTTTGAGATCGACAAAGTTGTTGTTCGCAGTCAACAAGCACTTTCGGGAGCGGGTTGGAAACTTCTTCACAATTCTGAGAAGAAAGCAAATGCAATCGAGAACGAAATCGATGGAGAAGCAGAGAAAATTATCGAAGAGGCGGAAAAAATTCTCAACCTGTCTGGCATCTCATGGGACGTTCAATGCAAGCGTGTTGACGAACAAGACGGGCATATGGTAGATGTTGAAGTCCATCTCAACGAATTGCCGACCTCTTCGTCGGTCGTATCGACATTATCAGCATCACAAGTTCACAAACCTTTACCCAGCCAACCCGAGTGTTCAATGCAACTCATTAATACTGAACCCAACCGAAATCAACACTTGTGGAACGGACAAACAATGAGTGAGGTTCTACCCTCGGTCGACCTCACTGCTGGAATGACGACTACAGTTCAACTTCGATCAGTTCAAGATGGAATTGTCGTGTTTCGAGCGCTCTCTCACAACACTATTCGAGGGGCTGCAGGCGGAGTGGTGTTGCTTGCAGAATTAGCAGTTTTCAACAACATGCTTCCATCAGTAGGCATAAATCCTTCCTCTTCTTCATCGGAATCGTGAGCGCATGGGCATAACAGCAATGATTCCTGGGACAACCATCGACGGGCTCCTTTCTGAAGGGAAGGAACGTTGGCAGGATATCTTTGATGCTGAAGCAATGCGGATGCAAGTCATGTTAATTTGCCCACGCAAAGAGCGGAAAATTCTGGAAATGCATGGCGATATGGTTGAACACGGTCAACCTGTGATTGGTGTTTTCCATCGCCCGCGTGCAGAGGCTCGACTTCTTGAGGAACAAGGTCTGAACCCTCGTGATGCTTCCTTTGAATTTCTTGATTTGGCTACGACAGATTTGGGGCCATGGATGCAACATATGATTACATCCGAAAAATGGATTCGAGGGTCTGTCACTATTCAACCCGTACCGTTTTCAGTAGATGTTCCAGCACAACGGGCATTCGAAAATATTACCATGATTTGTTTTCGACATCCCAGCTTACCTGCAATTGAACGATACTATCTTCCCTTCCCACCAACGTCAATCCCAAACAAGTGCTTCGTTAGTCTACCGCGACGACAAGCCGCTGAACTCGCTCGCCAGCAAGCTGAGATTCTTGGCGTTGGAAGAGCAGCTGAACCAGCAACACCCGAACCAGTTATTCAAGAAGAGGCACCAACTCCTTCTTCAGAACCAACACCAGAGATTGTTGAAGTGGGAGAAGTTGTCATTGAGCAACCCGACTCTGTGCCACTCCCAAACGTAGAAAGGGATCAGAACGAAGGCCCTCAATCTGTCACTGAAGCCATAACCAAAGCAACGACAGATGGGTTCGATGAAATGCAAGCTGCAGGGGAAGAATTGGAAGTCGTCGAAGTCCCGTTACCATCGGTTGCGCAAGAAACGGAATCAGTGGAAGATATTGCCCCCGATGTTATTGAAGAGCCACAATCCGAAATTGAAATTGAATTCAGAGCCCTTGTCACTGAATTGATTGCAAATGGTGTCGAACCGAGCGACATGGTAGACGACCCTCGGTGGGATTCAATCAATGAGCAAGCCGCAGCCGTTGGCTTCGAAACATGGCCCGTCTTCATGGAACTCACTTCCGTAGAATGAAAGGTTCAAATTGGAAGAAGGATAGGCAATTTTAGGTGAGACAATGGCTTTCTGTGTTACATGTGGACAATCCCTTCACGACGGAATGCGATTTTGTCGCTTTTGTGGAAACCAGCAACCTGGCGAACAATTGATTCAGCGACTCCGAATGGAAGCTGAACAGATTCGACAAATTGCGATCATGATGAGCAATCAACAAGCCATGCAACAGGCCCAGTATGCGGCACAGATGCAACAGCAACAACAATTCAACAACCAGCAGTTCAACAACCAACAACGTCGTTGGTGAATGCATGCGTCAACGGCATCTGGCGATGCGCCTTTCATCGTTGACTCCCCATCCTTGCCACTCCGTTGAGCTTGAACAGTATCCAACTGAAGGAAACCTCGCAGCTGCATGGCTGACGAAAATTGGACTCGGCGATGGATTCGATGGAAAACACGTTCTTGATTTGGGAGCAGGGAATGGAGTCCTTGGAATCGGCGCGGCCTTCCTTGGTGCAGAACATGTCACCATGGTTGAATGCGATTCTGTCACTGTGGAAACCCTGAGACGAAACGTAGAGGATGTTGAGGGAGTCTCGATCTGTACGATTCTTGAACAACGGATAGACGGCCTCCCCCTTAACCTCGAATCGAAGGTAGATATGGCCATAATGAACCCTCCTTGGGGGGTCCAGACCCAACGAGCAGATCGGATGTTTTTCGAAACGATTTTTGCCATGAAGATACCTTTGGTACACTTTATTCACAGTATTGATGCAGAGCATCTGCTTCCACTAGCGCGTGAACATGGATACGACTTGCATTCGATCTATCAGGATGATTTCCGCCTCCCTCCTGCTTATGCACATCACTCGAAAAACAAAGCAACTACACGCATCAGGTGCTATCGACTTGAGAAGAAGAATTGATGCAGACCCATGTGAGGGGTTGAAAAGGGAGCATCGCTCGCATCAAAACAGCACAAGACATCGAGTCATCCTTGGATTGTGCAGCGAGTTGAAATTATGACGACGAGCCTCGTCACCCCAGGAACAGATATTGGAACCGTTGGCGAACTTGAAGCCGGCGAAGGAACGATGACAATTGAGAACCGAATCGTTGCAACAACAACCGGTTTCACACGTGTCGAAAACGGATGCATCACTGTCGAAGCGTCGAAATCGATTGTGAACATAGAAATTGGAGATACTGTACTTTGTCAATTTGAAAAGTTGCAAGAAAAGGGTGGAGAAGCACGTATTTTGGTCGTCGAAGGAAAGAGCGGAGATGTTCTTCCGCACCAACTTCAGGGCCACTTTCACGTGACACGGATTGTCGATCGATTCCTACACACCGTTGCTGATGCGGTTCGTCGTCGAGATGTTGCCCGAGCGGTTGTTACTGAAGTCGAACCTGTCGTACGTCTTGACTTCAGAGAACGAGAAGATTGTGGTGTACTCCATGCCATCTGCCCATCGTGTGGCGACACACTTGAAGCGCATGTCAATGGTGATTGGAACGTAGCATGCCCAACATGTGAATACGAGGGCTACCGTGCCCTTGCAGACAACTTTGGGGCAGGCTGGGCAGAACTTGAACAGGGTGCATCAACACTAAATCTCTCTGGCAAGCGATGGGGCAGGGAAGCTGAACAACTCTTCGCACACGGCTCTTCTGGGCGGGCAACCTACATCGCCGCCGATGTCCGTGAAGATGGACGAGAACGCACATATTTCAGATTTGAAGGTCAAGGACAAGGCCGAGGTCGAGGACAGAAAGCAGCACCTGGTTGTCGGCTCTTTGTGGGAGGGCTCCCTCGAGAAGTCGATACCGAAAAGTTGCGTGAATTATTCGGCAAGCACGGTGATATGACCGATTGTATTGTCATGACCGATGATTCCGGAGCCTCCCGTGGATTCGGGTTCGTCACCTACTCCGAAAAATCAAATGCTGATGCGGCCATCAAGGAACTTGATGGACACAAACTGCATGGACGCCGAATCGGTGTTCGTGATGCGGACAACAAAGAAAAGCGAACCAAGGGGCCATCAAAGGGCTTGAAACTTTACGTGGGTAACCTACCATTCGATACTGATGAGAAAGCAATCACTGCTTTCTTTGGCGATCATGCTACCATCAATGAAATTGCTCTCGCAACCGATAAAGCTGGAAAGCCCAAAGGATTCGCTTTCGTTTTCATTAACGAGAAAGACAAGGGCGATGCTGTTGTCAAAGCACTGAATGGAAACGAAATCAATGGCCGACGAATTAAGGTCGATATCTCCCAAAGTGGTGGAAAGAAAAAGCCACAGGGCGGTAAATCTTCTCGCGAACTGAAGGCGATTTCTGAAGAAAAAGGAAAGAAAAACCGTCGACGGTGAGTTGCTCGCTCGGAATTCTCGCCATCTCCATCAAATGGAGACATAATGCTATGTGGTTGAAGTCGAGAGGATGGACATGGTTGAACAGAAGAACCCTGGATGGTTGGTTCTTGACGGCTATGAGGACGAACCTGCTGCTTTTGGTGTCCCGCCATATGTGGGTTTCCATATTCGATATGTTTGTGGAGTCCTTGAACAACACAAGGTCGATTACACCTACATGACCATCGATCAATGGCGACTAACCTCGCAACAGCAACGGGAAGAACTTCTTCGATCGACTGATGGCTTTGTCTGCATCGCTGGTGCAGTCGTACCGGGCCGATATATTCGCGGAACTCCAATCTCAAGAAAGGAGTCAACTGAATTGATTCGACTCCTTCCTAGCAACATTCCTGCCCTTTTTGGAGTCTCTTTCCTTT
>VMHT01196028.1_pt1 | contig 10976 bp, 10 predicted proteins | sample 4693611 | NCBI WGS metagenome assembly VMHT01 (sample SAMN12280063, study PRJNA550983) | marine metagenome | isolation source: seawater sampled from same location over 5 years 0.02-0.2 micron viral filtrate | place: USA: collected off the coast of southern California halfway between the port... ... | reverse complement strand
GCTCCGCTATCAAGAGCGTGAGGCATATAAGAGTTGTCCGCAGCAACTGCTCGTGCTTTGATGCCCTGAAATCCATCAGCACCTCCCGTTGGCGTGTTTGCGATAAGAACTCTGTTAACTACTTTATCATTAAAACCTCTAAGAACAAAGGATGAGGTGGTGCGGACACCATCGGCGATGGATGGGAGAACAAATCTATCACTCTCAATGCAAGTAAAGTTCATCTGGCTCATTCCTTGTATCATTTGGGAAATAACTTGCTGGTCATCAATACTCTCAATAACTAAGAGAGGACGGACGCATTCAATTGCTGATACAACTCCGGCAGCAACATTCTCGAACTCTTTACATACTTTAAGAATATCGGTATTCCATCTAATTTCTAAACGAAGATTTGTAAAGATAGCGGTGGGTAAAACAGTTAAAACTTCTAACTCTTTTAAAAAACTCTTTAATTCCATAGAACCTACAGAGGCTACTGCCTCAGTTTCGCCTAATGAACCAAGTTGAGTAGTAGATTCACTGTCAGTGAGAACTTGCTGATAGGCGGCATCTACAGTGCCCTCGGTATCAATACCAAATCTAAGAATACCTGCTGAGTCATAACTCATCTGTTTACGGGATCGGGCATTTGCGTTATCTTGGTTTAAGCCTTTCCACGCCATCCAAGTGCCTGCATTGTCGAGCTGGGCAAGGACATCACCTCCATTCAATAAACGGATAGATTCTACCATACCAGCAATACCAGCACGGCGATTGTAATGAACTTCATTTACAACAGCGTTTGTGCCATGAGCTCCGAGGCAGAGATATGCTCCATTAGTTAAATATGCTACATTAGTTTTGTTTAATCTGAATTCACACGAGTGAGTTGAAGTGAAGTGCTGGGGGTCTATGATATTTATTAGTCTACTCATTTTTTTTATATATAATATAAACAATATTAAAAAATTGATAAATATTTTTTTATTATTTTTCATATTTTTCTTTATTTATCTACTAATACCCTAACTGGTCTGAAGTTTGAGTCCATGTATATATCCTGTGTATCATTTGAATAATTAATGACAAAATAAGAATGTTTTTTTTTAGTTGTCTTTCTAAATAGTTTCATAAAATCTCTACTTGATTCTAGATAATTATGTTCGTATACTATTTGGTCTAGTTCACGAGTTGATAAATTAAAAACTACCAAGCCTGAAAGGTTACCTCTAACATCTGGAGATAATTGTTTATATGATTGCACTAAAAAAAAAGTAGAAAGATTGTAGTGTCGACCATTCATGACTAAGGCGTCCATAACACCAAACTTAGATTTACCTCTTAAACTCCCTCCAAAGCCCAAATCATCAAAGACTATAACTACATTAGGAGGACGCTTCTTTTCACTAACTGCTTCATTATATTGGTCTTTAATATCATCATAGATAACAGATAATACCTGCTCATCTAACGACCCAAATAAATTTTCATCAGGAACTTCTTTTGCTTTAATAAATCTAACCCATTTATTACTCTTAAGAGAAGGACTAAAGATATAGATATTCTCTGCTAAAAAGTCTTTTGAATACATATTAGGTTTACCTAAAGCGTTGATAATCCAGTTAGTTTTACCACTCCTCTGGCTAGCTCCGACCACTGCAACTTTAGCAGGTAGGTCAAATAGTTGGGCTTTTTTAGTATAGTATTTTTCTGCACTATCCTTAACTTTATGTATTAGAATTTTTCTATATTTTTTTTTTTCCATTATTATAATTTATATATAATAATAAAGATGTCTTCCCAGTTTTCCCAACTAATGAATATGTATAATGAAAATGCTAATGCTACAAGACAACAAACCGAAGCAGAGAATCAAGAAAAAGAAGAAAAAAAAAGAGCAAGAGAAGGAATAGAGGTGCCGGTAGGTATTGAATTATTAAATAGGGGTTTTATGAATATAGGTCAAAGAGGAATAGGTAAAGGTGTACGAGATCACATAACTAAACATTTATTAAAGAAAGCATTACCACGAGAATTTTTAAAAAAACACGGAATAGATGGATTATTAGATGCTTATCAGAAAGCTGGAGGAGGTAAGGCTGGGATTAAAGCGGCAGTGGCTCATGCGGCTAGTAAAGCACCTATAGACCTTGATAAGGTTCACGAAGCAGTAGGAGGTAAAGAAAATTATGATTTAATGAAAGGTATTTTAGCGAGTGGTGGTTCAAAACAAGATGTAATTGATGCTCTAGGTGAAGGGGTTGGTAACGCTGTTGATAAACATGTGGCTAATGTAGTGGAAAAAGCGAATTCGGCGGCGGCGGCGGCATCATCAACTGCTGGAGCGGCAGCCAGTGCTGTTATTAAAAAAGGGCAACAATCAGCATCAGTAGTTACTAGAAGAACTAAACAACTTGTTAACGATACTACAGCGGCAATGAGCAACGCCGCACAGAAAGCAAAAGATAAAGGTTTATCTGTTAGAGATATGGCTAATGCTGAAAGAGATAGAAAAATAGCAAAGGTCCAAAGTGAATTTGCAGCTAAAAGGGCCGCCGTCATTGAGTCAGCTAATACAGCGGCAGAAAAAGCAAGAGCAACTAAACAGCAGTTAGTAGATAGGGGAGAAGGGGCTCGCAAAGATATAGAAGGTAATGTAGGAGCGAGAGTGGCGGCGACGAAGAGAGCAGCGTCAAGTAGAATACCTGAAATAACTAGCACTGGAAAAATAGTCCAAATAGCAGAGGATGGTGCTAGAAGTGTAACGACCGCTAGTAAAATTTCAGAACCCGTGCTACAATCATTAACACGAGCAGCAAAAGGAGCGGCGGCGGTAGTAGCGGCACCAGCAGTATTAGCGGCAAGAGGAGTCAAGGCGGTGGTAGCCAAGGGCCGAGCAGTAGCCGCTGGCGCAGCAACCTCAATGAGATCTGCTAGCGAAATTAAAACGGAAGGCGATGCTTCTTGGGCAAATTTACAGAAAGCAAAAGGTAAAATTCCTATAAAGACTAGTGTTCCAGAGGAGTCAGGGTTGCCGAGTATAGGATTAGCAGCACCTAAAACTAAAGCAGTTAGAGCCGCTGAAAGATTTAAAACACCGGAGCGTGGCAGTCTTGGGCGAGCGCCATCAGTAGTTCCAGCAACTAAAGAAAAATATGAAGATTGGGTTAACAGAAATCAAAAAACTTTCTATGGAGTAAATGAAAAAATCCAAGCATCACGACGACCAAGACCCGTTCAAGAAGAATCAATAGCCACACCAGATGTTAGAGAAATACCCGCTGTAGCAGTTACTGAAAGTAGAACTGCACCAATGATACGACCTGTAGCACAACCAGTCCCACAAGAAACTCTTAGAGCAACTGCCAGAGCAACACCAGCTCCAGTAGCACCTCCAGTAGCACCTGCACCTGTAGCACCTGTCCCAGCAAGAGTAGTACCTAATAGACCGATGACGAGGAGAGAACAAATTAATGCCGATAGAGATAGAAGAATAGCCACAATAAAATCAAAGGCACTTGCGCCAGTAAGAGAGATTCGTGCTGACCTACCTGATATTGATAATATAGGTAAAGGATTTGCCCCTAGAAGTTCTTCATTATTTAGTGGAGTAGAAGTTAAACCAACCACACAGCAACGAGTTATGAGAGGTAAACTTGCTGGAAAGCCAGTATACACTCCACCGACTGCCGCAGAAGTTAAAGGAATAGCCACACAAAGGCTACGCAGTCGCCGTCGCCCTCTTAATTTTGATGATGATGCTATCAACCAAATAGCAGGAAATCGAAGCACCCCTGAAATCACTGAACAAGGTGATGCTACCCCATCATTTCTTAAATCCCCATCTGAAATTAAAGAAGCACAAGAATGGGAAAGAGGTTCATCCGCATCTACTGGTGAGTTTTCTACTCGCAGAGTAAGGTCAACTACGGAACAATCAGCCCCTGCTCCGAGATCGGCATATCGCAGAACGGCTGGGTTATTTGATACACCAACTGTTAAAGCCTCTAGTCGTATCCGTATAACTAAACCAATGTTAAAGAAAAGTATGAGTGAAAGTTTAGCACCCCTCCCATCCAACGCAGTTCAACGCTCTAGTGCTGTGCAAGATTTTGATGGAATGAATGCAGCAGTTGACGCTCAAAAAAAGGCGTTTAGGGAACAGCAATCTACTAGAGTTATAAGTGGTTCTCAAGCTCCTGCCGCTTTACAACCCAGTGGCGGATATGTAGAACCTACTACTCAAACTGCTTTTGCTGATGAACTGAGTGCCGCTCAGCGTTTACAACCCAGTGTTTCTGAATATACACCATCTAGAGTTTTGTCTTTTGAAGAAGAAGAAGAATAATTAAATAAAGAAAAAAATTATTATAATGATATAGATTAAATGAATATCCAAGGCGATACAATGGGTCAATTATCTCGTTCACTAATGACGGCATCTCAAGGTGGAATGATGGCGAAACAGGCAATCCCTAGTTTATTAAGAGGGGTTGCGACGGGTTTAGGTGTAGTAGATGAATTTGACCAAGCAATTCCAGTGTTAGGCGCAATTACTGATGGATTAACAATAGCCGCTGGAGCAGGAAGTTTAATAGCTTCAGCATTTGATAATCCGAAAGACACTGCGGATAGTGTGGTAAAAGCAGTAGCCCCTGTAGTCGCCCAACAGATTGGGGCATAAAAAAAAATAAATAAATAAAAAAATATATTTGTTTATTTCATAAAAGAATGTCATACATAAAAATTCAAGCAAATCAAGGAACTATAAGTTCTACACAAAACTTAGTAGATTTTGATATTCCATCGTATATGGCTGGTATAGATATGAATGAAAGTTTTATTAATCTTACTTACACTATTACCGATACAGAACCGGCGGCAACTGCTGGCTCAACAACGACCGTAGACGGAATCCATAACTACATTCATGTTTTTAATGGTGTCGGCGAAAATTCGTCAGGTGTTCTTCATAACTCTGCTTTAGTTCGGCGTGCTACACTTACTGCAACTAAAGCTGGTCAGTTAGAATCTATCCAGCGGGCGGATTTAGTGATGGAAGTTAAACAATTATTAACTAAAAATATTGGTGATTTCCAAGGTGCATCCCACGAACAGATTGCTAATATTCCTAACCAGTGGAACTACGGAAGTTGCTCGTGCCGTAATTTAGTCACAGAAGGAGTTGTAACATCCACAACCCGTGATGGAGTTATGCGAGTAAACCTTAAAGATATTTTAGGATTAGGTGAATCTACTTTAAATTTAAATCAACTCGGTGATATGCGTTTAAGTTTAGAATGTAACTTAGATAAATTTACATTAAAGGAAGTTCCTACTTTAGATGGAACAGCGTTTAAACGGGACGCTGGTCTTCAGGAAGGCCCAACAATTATGACGACCGCCCTAGGCGCTAATGCTGTAGATTATTACTCAGGGGACAAAGCAGTACTTGTTGGTGCGGCTACCGATAATACTTTAGATATCCCCCTTATTGGTGATTCGTTTATTGCTAAAAAAAATATGCCGTTTTGGGTAGGTCAAAAGGTTAATTTCATCTTACAGGGTGCTACTCCGGGAACAGATGACCCAACTAACGCTGATGTAAATGATGTAACCATTACTGAAATTATTTTTAGAAGCACAGCTGGGTCAACGGACCCAAATGTTCCATCTCTCACCACGGCAACCCTTACCTTTAGCGCAAACATCACGGCGGGTAATATCGCCACGAATCCATTAGCAAAAGTTGTTGTCGCCCCCATTTATGCGGCCACTAAAACCCACACATGGAAGAGAGCCGAGTTAGTGTGTAAATCAGTTAGAAACCCACCAGTTTCTCGTGGTTTAAGTTATAGAACATATCAGACTATTCAGGATTTTGCGGCGGCGACATTATCTCTCCAGCGCACCTATGAGATGCCTAGAGATGGTGTAGCTAGTTTAGTTTGTTTTGATACCTCAACTGCCACTGATACCTTTTCAGGTAGTTGGGATGCTTTTGTAAATGAATACCAAGTATTTGTAGATAATGTTGGTATAACTGATAGACCAGTTCCAATTCAGATTACTGCTCCACGCACTAAAGGTGCGCTTCATAATGTTATATTGGAGAAAACATTAGAAGAGATGGGATTAGACTATAAAAATAATCTTGATGTAATGCCTTCGCAAATATCCAACGCTGAAGATTTTGATAACGCAGACTTTAATACTGAAGGCTCTGTAATTAATAATAGTGAAGTTATGGATTCTATTAACGCAAGTAATGGTCTTCTTACTTTACCTGTAATGTATAAACAAGATGGTACACCTAAATTAATGACTATTCATGTAAGACGAGGCGCTGGAGCCACTGCGAATTTCAACCTTGTAATATTTAAACAAGTTAAAAGAACAATAGAATATTAAAGAAAAATAATAAAATAAATAAATTCTAGTTTTTTTTATTGTTTGTATAATATATAAAAATATGAGTCAGAATTATCTCTATCATTGCATACAGCCTGATAACGAGCCATCAAATGGAACATTCTCCGAATTTTCAATGGCGGATTTCACGCTTACATTTCCTCAGCGTAAACTTGTAACTGGTTCTATTAGAATTTCCGCTAATGTTGCTCTCGAAGGTGGTGTAGCCGATAACAACGCAGCTATATCTAATGTCTTTATTGACCCTAAAGTAGGAGCCCACGCTTTATTTGACCAGTTCTCGACAACTTTAGATAGGGTCGGACAGATTGAGAATATCTTAGAATATAATAAATACGCTAAAGCAGTTTCCCAAGCAACTTCATCACACGCTGATTATATGAAAGGGTCTAAAGTTTGTGAGCTCCAAGCACCTAATGAGAGTTGGTCTAAATGCGTCTTCAAAGGTGTAGATTCAACACGGACTTACGCCGCAACAACATTTTTACCAAGTATCAGTGACCTTGCCTCATTTTCAGTTAAACCATTGGTTTGCCTTAACTCTGCTGTAGGAGGTGATGGAACTATATCCTTCCGTAAATCAGGGGCAGTTAGAATGAATTTAAGAGTAGCTAGAGCCCTCGGCGTTCTCTATGGAGCATCTGTTGGAGCGGCAGGAACAACTGGTCAGTCTATTTCTATTACCAATCTTCGCCTTCATTTTGCCTCAGTCGCTGATGATGGTGTAGATATGCCCCTTACTCTCTCAAATACCATTAGTGTTAAATCAACTATTCAATCAACCTTCGCTAATGTTTCAGCCTCAGTCCCAGCAGTTTGCCGTAGTGTTTTTGGAACATTCATTCGGGCGGACAGAGAAGCGGCCGGTGCCATGGATAACCCTCTTGCGTGTGAAACACTACCGGGATGGAAATCGGTTCAGTTTCTTTACAATGATACTATTAATAATTCATTAGTATCTTATACTATTAATGATCGTGAAGAATGTAAAAAACGCTACTTACGAGCAGTATCATCAAGCGACCATAGTTCAATCGGTAAATGGGCTGAGAAACACGACGATGGATTTGGCGTAGGTTTACAGTTTGATGGCCTACTTGATTTAAGAACGCAGAAGATATCTATTCAGTTGACAAGTAATGTATCCAGCGCACAACCTTACATATGTTCGTTATTTTTCCAAGGTGTTCAGTCTTTATAATTTATTAGTTTTAATTTAAAAGTTTTTAAAAATTAAAATTAATTTACCATCGTCTTCGTCTTGACCCTCTAAAAGCTTTTTGTATTGGGAGAGGTTGTGGAGCGGGAACATATCTAGGTTGTGGGGTTGGTGTGGGTTCTGGAGTCGAAACAGGTTCTGGAGCAGGTTCTGGAGCTGGCGTAGGCTTAGGTTTAGGTTTAGGCTGTGGGACCTCTTTTTTAGGTTTAACAACCTTTTTAATATTAGCTTTAGGCTTTTCTGGCTCAGGTTCTGGTTCAGGTTCTGGTTCAGGTTCTGGTTCAGGTTCTTGTTCGGCTACTAATTTTTTAGCGTCGGCAAGGCGTTTAGCTTTATTCTTCTTTTCTCTATTTTTTCTAGCAGTAGCTCTACCTTTAGCTAATTGTTCTCTTAATTTTTTTTTGCGTTCCTCACTCATGGGCTTATGTTTCCGTTTTTTTTTAATAGGTTTTTCTTTAACTACTGGTTCTTTTTTTATATTTTTTTCATCAGGATTTTCAAAGACTTCTTCCATTGTTACAATATACACAGATAAAAATTATTTAAATAAGAGAGTCATAACGCTTAAACCATCGGTTGGTAATTCACCACCGTCTTCAGTTAAGACTCTTGCGGATATATTTCTAAGTGTAATGGGAAAGGCGTTACCAATTTCTAAAAATAAAGGATTAGCAACATCATATAATAATAAATTTGAGTCATCGCTCTTAGGAATAACAGCAAGTATATTTTTTCTACCACTGGTTAAACCGTCGTATCCTTCACAACCAGCCGAGAGTAATTGGACATAAAAAGATTCACTAATGCCTACAGTAGCCCACGACCTTACAGCCTTCCATCCAAAATTAGTAGAACTTACTAATTGTAAATTAGCAGGGCGTGCAGGAAATTTAAAATCACCTAAACCACCCGATTGAAAACCTAAATATTCGGCAACATCTGATGATAACTGCATTTTAAAATTAATTTCCCTATTCTCTGGAGCGAGGGGAGTTAAGTCCCACAAGCAATCACTCTCTTGGTTTTTACCAGACCTCCAAGTAAAAAATTTATAAGGATCGGGAGCATACGATAATTGTTCTATTTTAGTATCAGTAGCGTCCCCATAAAAAATAACAACTGGATATAAAGGGGCAGAGGCATTTGCTCTATTAGTCCATTCAAGGGATACATCTTCGTCGGAGGAGTCTTGTATTTTATCCCAACCAGTTAGGTCTGTGTAGTCGGCATTAACATAGGCTTCCAATTCACCTTCAGTTCGCTGTATTAAAACACTATCACCAGCAGCGATTACACGATTACTAACAGTTGGAGTTCCACTTTGATATATAGTATATGTTTGCGAGGTATCAGCATAGGCACAGTGGATACCAAATTTACATTCAGCTCTAGTTGGTTGTGTAACAGGTTTAGATATAGAGTGATTTGTAGTAGTTAAACCAAAAAATACTCCTTGCACATCTGCTGCTGGAGCTCCAGCGTCACTTAAAGTATGAAGTCTAAGTGCAAATCCACCAGGACCCCAACTCATAGGCTGATGTCCAGCTAAATAAGAAAGTTCATCACCTGAACCAGCAGTTCTTTCGACCCTATTATATGTATTAGCAGTTGATACAGTAGTATTCAAGGATACAAAATCTTTAGTTAGTGGTGAAGCAGTAGTGTCGGGTTCTTGTGCCAACCAAGAAGTGCATGCTTTTCTATAACCTATAACAATTTTTTTATCATCTACTGCTTTTTTAGTGTTTTGTCCTGGAACATTTGGGTTGCCAGTATTTTCTACAACAGCCCATTGGGTATTCATCATCAAGGCGTGACTTGGGGTGTCGAGATTCCAATTGCCTGTTTCTTGATTGTCATTTAAATCTCCTTCCAAATTATCCATAAATGTCTGCTGAGATCCAGCGTTATATACACCTGCGTCCATAGTTAGAGTATTCTCATATGTAATAACTTCATCTGAACTCTGGGTAGTCCAAGTAACAACGCCATTATCAGCATCAATAGCTACAGACCGTGGTTCACTGGCAAGAGCTACATTTGCTAAAGCAACTTGGGCATTAGCTGGTAAAGAGATAGGGTCATTAAAGGTATTATCAAACATAGCTTTATTTTCAGTTGATGTTAATCGTATAAGTTTCATTTATATATAATGAATATAAAATTTTTATGATTAATTAATAAATTCTAATTATATAATGGATTGTTGGAGAAGATTTAGAAGAACAATAATCTATATTATATTGCGTGCAACTGGATATGATAGGTCAATAGCTTTAGATAGTGTAAATTATATATCATCTTCAGGATCTGATAGTAGTTTAGATTCTCCAATTAAAAACTAGTTATATAATACATCACAATGAGTATTTATAAAATAGAATTAGATGATAATCAATGTTTTTATGGTTCAACAACTCAAGGTCTAACAAGAAAGAACTGGGGGCATAAAAGTTGTTTAAATAATAATTTTTGTAATTGTAGTTTATACCAGTATATGAGGCGTAATAATATATATAATTTTAAGTTAGAATTAATAAAAGAGGGAATTAATTTATCAGTCTTAGATAATAAATTAAAAAAAATAAGAGAAGAAGAAAATTCTACCTTAAGAGAATGCAGAGCAAGAATGATAATAGATACAAAAGAACCAGTAAAAAATTGTAGTGTTAGTTGTAAGTGTAATGAAAAGTCTAAAGAAGATTTTACAGATGGAGAATTATATATTTTAAGATTTGATTAAAATAATATTTTCTTTATGTTATATATAATGTTAGATTGGTTTTGGAGAACATTAGGATATGAATTAGAAAAAGATGTGATTAAAGCTTGGGCTTTAAATAGAATGAAAGAAGAAAAAATAGAGGAACAATTAAGGCTAGAAAGACTTAAAAGTTTTAGAGTAGCCCCTGCTCTTCCTAGTAGAAAAAGTAATAGAATTAAAGAAAAATCTCAAAAACAAAAACACCAACAGAAGAGTTATACTGAAACACAAAAAGCTCTAAATGATGAGATAGAACTACAAGTAAAGCACGAGAAATCGGCTATTAGAATAAAAAATAAGAAGAAATAAAAAATATATATTTACTAATTTAATATATATATATTTTTCTAGGTAACGCTTCGCCATATAGTCCTATCTATATCAATTATATTTTCAGATACATCAAGTTTACAGAAAATCATTTATATTGTCCTATAGGTGATTCACTGATTTGACTTCTTTCTCACAACAAGCACAACCCACAGACCTATCACCAGTATTATTACAGAAGTAGCATACATCACATTCATTACAAATGAATTGTTTAGTATGGTCTTCACTAAAACGACCACAATATTC
>VMHT01197520.1_pt1 | contig 10978 bp, 18 predicted proteins | sample 4693611 | NCBI WGS metagenome assembly VMHT01 (sample SAMN12280063, study PRJNA550983) | marine metagenome | isolation source: seawater sampled from same location over 5 years 0.02-0.2 micron viral filtrate | place: USA: collected off the coast of southern California halfway between the port... ... | reverse complement strand
GCATTAACTAGTAACCTCCATATACCAAATAGGAAAGTCATCACGTGTTGGTATTTTTAAAACCTTCGTTTCATTTTTTCCAAAATAAGGATCCCACAGATATGTATGAAATTGCCAGTTTTCTAGTATCAAAAAATCCATTGCTATTTGTTTTATCTCAATATATTTGTCTTTCACAACTTGTCCGTTTACCATTTTTGTATCTTTATTTCCTTTCCCAAACATTGTAAATAGAACTTCGGAACCATACTCGTATTTAAATTTTATAGTATGCTCGCCTCCTTGTAATTCATTTGGCTGAAAAATTTTATTACCTATTTTAAAACCTGCAGTGCCATTACATTCTCCTACATTAAATTTTACTTTAGCATTAGGCATACTCTTTTTGTAACTTATCTATTAATACTTGTTGTTCTTCATTCTCTGGCACGAAAAAGCCAAGACTAGTAGCATGTTTTATAATATCATTACGCCATTTTAATCTTGTTTCGAGTGTACTAGGTCCAGACCAATCATTTTCAGTCTTGCCTAAAGTAACTCCAAGTTCTTTTGCTTGTATTTCTAAAGGTGTGCCAGGTAAAATTGCAAGTGTAGTTCCTATTGCAACTTTTCTAATTGTATTAGGAGCAAAGTCTGACAATCTAGTATACATATCTAAATTCTCTTGTAAAGTTTCTTCATTATCTGTTACATATCCAACAATCATTAAGAAGGTACCTGTTATATTATGCTTTTGCATACATTGAGTACCGTAAATAATATCTTCATTACTAAACTTTTTCTTCATATGATCTCTGACACTCTCACTTAAATTTTCTATACCTATATAAACATGATTAAGTCCTGCTGCGGAACTTAATCGCCAAACATCTTCTGGCATTTGATTCTTAGGTCTAAAGATAAACTGTCCTTCCCAAGTCACTGGTTGGTCTGCAGTGCGATTATAATCTGCTAATTCATTACACATTTCTTTATATGCTTTCATACTACCATTTATAAGACTATCAGTAAAAGCAAAATGATATATACCATGCTTTTGACTCTGCACTATCATTTCATTTGCAATACTTTTTCCGCTACGGAAAACAAATTTTTGCCAGTGTATATGTATATCGCAAAATGTACAACGCCTAACACAACCTCTACTTCCTGTAATTGGTATAATTTGATTATATAAGTTTAAATCATAACTTTCATAATTAGGAATAGGAAATTCATCTAAATCTTGTATTTGATTCCAGGTTGTCTTATTTTGATGATTGCCTGATACAATATCAATGATAGGATATTCACCTTCACTAACAACATAATAATCACATAAGTTTAGTTCTTCCCACTCCTTACCTAAATGTTCACCTTGCACACCGACAGATGACAAACCTTGTCCGCCTACAATAATTTTTATCTCAGGTGCAAGTAACCTTAGATAGATACATAATAATCTTGCAGTGCTTTGACATTGATATGTAAACACACTGATACCTACAAATTTAGGATTTAAATCTTTAATTTTTTGCACATGGTATCGGAAGTCTTGATTAAATTTTACTACATTGTCTGGTCTATAACCACTTATCGCATATTGTTTAAAATTATCATCATTTTTTGTATACGAGTTGAAATCATAAAATTTACCACTATAGCCAGCATGTTCTAACATACTAATTAATATTGCCGGTGCCGAAGGAGCCACACTTGAGAAAGTCAAAGATGAACTAACAAATAATACATCTACCATTTTTTTCTCATTAAATTAATCTTTAAACTCATAGTCTGCTTCGCATCTATAATACTTTTTAGTGTAAAAAGTTTTCCATATCTAACAACTGCATCATTTACATCTTTTATATCATTTTCCCATTCAGGAAAACTTACTGCCCAGCCATAGTCTAATGCATCATCTATAAGTTTTTGTCCTGCACGATCTTTATCTGGCACAAGTATTATTTCTCTTGCCAGTGTATCGATTATTTGTGCTTGTGTTTCACTGCATCTATTATTCATAATGCCTATACCACCTATACACATTGCGTCTAGTAAGCCTTCTGTGACTACTACAAACCTACTGCTAGGCAACTGATTATCAATGCCATAAACGAAACCACTATCATGACTAGTAAAATATTTGGGTTTGGTATCATTGTCTACACTCCTTGCACTAAAGCCTATTGTTTTACGTTTCCATTTAAATGGAACAATTACTCTATTATGCATACCTGCCGCTCTGCTATCGCTATACATAAGTTTATCTACTGGCAATGCTCTGCTTTCAGCATATAATCTTATATGCTCTGGCAACTCATTTGTACTGTTAGTAGGTAATTCTCTAGTTTTAAATTCTACTGTAAACTTTTCTTCTTCCTCAACAACTACATCTATTGTGTCTTTAATTCTAAGTGCTTCTATATTAAGCATCTGTCTTGTATTTTCATCTATACCTAACCATGTTAACAACTTCCTTAGTTTAAAACTAATGTGTCTACCTGGTTGCCAACCTGTTTTAAAATTACAATTAAAACAGTGATAACTCACTGCTTCTCCGTTTGTAATTACTCCGCCTCTGCTACGTTTATCCATGCTTTCGCCATTATGATGGCAACAGACTGCATTGAAACTAATCCATCCATTAGTTGTCCTCTTTTGTTTGCCGGGCAAACTATCTATAATTGTTTGTTGAATACTATTCAAAAGTCAACATCTCTGCCGTTAATATTATAAGTTCCATGTGTGAAACCTGCGTCCATCTTTTCAGTTTCCGTCATGTCGTCACTGTCAATCCTTCTATTTGGATCTTTCTTCATCTGTTCTAGCCTACTTGGCTTTTTTGCATTGTCTTTGCCACATACAGAGCAAACGCCTGTAGCACCACCGCAACTGCCGCTTACACGTCGGCCTCTCAGGAGGCCTATAGCCATGATCGCCGTAATGGCTAAAAATAATACCAAGCATAATCCAAATACCTCCAAGTCCATTTATTTCATTCTTTGTATATCTTTATAAGTACATTCATCTTCAATAGTAATATCACTATCAGTTTCTATCCATAGTTTAGCACCACAACTTAATGGCTTTTCAGGTCTGTAAACCATTTTGCTAGGTCCATGTATTTCTACTGCACTACCATATCTAGCCTTGCTACCTTCTTGTACTCTGCACACAGGCAACTCACGGTCATGTTTTTCGTTTTGTTGTATAATATTTCTGTTTATATGTATGTACTTCATTGTTTTATTATATGACTTTTTACGAAATCAGTCAACCTGATTGTAAAATATTCCTGCCCTGCTTCATTTGGATGATAACCTGATGCAAATAGATCTAAACGTTCATCATCTGACATAGCACGTCGTAACATACTATCCATTGTACTGCCATCCAAATAATAATTAGGATAGTTTGTTGTTTCATGTGTACCTAATGCATTGAATTGTATAATAGGAATATTTTTTGCAATACAAATACTATTAACAATAAATTTTGCATTATCAGTAAACAACCTATGACTTTCTTCAGTGCAATTACTTACCCATTCTCTTGCACTATGAGGCCACCCATGTTCTTTTCCTGCAAAACCGTTATGTACCCATTTTGTTCCATACCAACTCATTCTTGTTGGTGCAGTCCAACCAACACATATAATAATCTCTTCACTTGGATTATGTATGTTAAGAAAATAATTACTTACTTGTTGTGCAATGGCATAGTTACTATTAGCCGGTTCTCCTCTATTATCAAACTTAAAGTTTAAATTGTTTGCAAGTTGACCTAACCAAACTTTACTTTCTCTCCATGTAAGATTCTCATGGTGGCTATCCCATGTTATACTTTTTGTTGATTCATGAAACTTATCAATTTGTTCGGGATCTATTAGTTCACTTCCAAAGGTAAAACTACACCCAAAGCCCACTAATCGCATTACGGTCTATATAATACTTGACTCAATGTTCCAGAAGTAGTGGTACGAACAAAACGAACTGCACTATATACACCAGTGAAATTAATATAGGCATTATCAGTTTGGTCGGTGTATGTTGTTGTAGATATAGTTGTAAAGTCTGCGTTTTGAATACTATTACTTGGATTAATTGAACCTTGTATTGCCAGGCTACCTGTGAACGAACTACTAAAATAAACTTGAGCAGTATGTTGTGCAGTATTACGATTAATGTATGGTGCTATTGTTATTGTGCTTCCTGTATCACCACTACCAAATGCTTCAGATGTACTTTCTTTGAAAGCAGGATACATGCCTTCAACAACTTCTAATGTTCCATTTGCACCATAGTTGTCATCTGCATAAGCAGGACTTATTCTGCCTTCTGGTCCTGTAACTTTTAAAGAATAAGAATAGAATTTTGCATCTAAATTTAACAAATCTGCTTCAGTAACACTTGCTTCAAATAAGCCTTTACGTGGATCTATAGCAGTAAGAGCACGTTCTGTGTATGCTACACTATTTTCTTTATCCATAATAATAAAATTAGCAGTGTGGTCAGTCATTTTTACACGTTTTTGATCTCTATTTTTGAACTCAATTCGTATGAAATTATCTATACCTCTATAGACTTTTATATTAGGTGTGTAAAACATGCTCATTTGATTATTAACTCCAGTATCAGTTACAACCGCAGTGTGTTTTTGTGCATATAAATATCCAGTAGTAACAGTCATACTGTATTTATAAAGGTTATGCATGCCACCATTAGCAGAAGAAATATTTGAACAATATCCATTTCTAAGTTTAGTAACATATGGTGGACAGGAATATGTAGGTATTATACAAAATCAAGACGATGCTTTTCTAAGTATGTATGATTACAGTAAGTTAAATTCAGACTACAAACCTTTATTTTTAGAACTAGGCGAAACTTGGTGGTGGGAATCAAATAGAACAATTCCTATTAACTTATTTCTTAAGAAAGATTTTAATGTTTTTAGTAAATACTTAATAACATTTAATATAAAAGATACCGAAGTTGTAAAAGGTCCTAGTGTAAGCATTGCAGATCTAGCAAAGAAAAGAAGTAAACGTCGAAATATTCAACTGGTGAAAAAAGTAAAGTAGACGATATGGATTTGTTTTTATTGCTTTTAATTAAGCATGCCGTGGTTGACCTTGGCATACAAGCACAACTTGTAGGAATGGAAAAAAATAAGTATTTTGGTAACGGACATATACATTACTTTCATCATGGAATAGGAACATTAGTAATTGCCGGACTATACTTTCCTTTAATACCTGCGTTAATAATTATGCTATTTGATTATATTATTCATTGGCACATAGATTACACCAAACATAAAGTTAATCGTTTTTTTGTTATAGAAAGTAGAACACCTACTTGGTGGTGGACAAATGTTATTGACCAATGTTTACATTTCTTAACTTACTATTTCATTGCCATGTATGCTAGTGTATTGTCTTTTTTGTTGTTTTGGTAATACTGAAACCTGCATAGTCTTGTTCTACGGTATCTATTACATGACCTAACATATTTTTAATCTCTTCATCAGATAACATTTCTTTGTACAATATCATTGCATGTTTAAGGAGCATGGTTGCCATATACAACGGATCTTCATCGTCTTTAAGTTCTTTATTAATATGTTTTGTAAGACTTTCCTGTATCTCCGCCATCCTTTTAAGATTACTTTTCATTTTGTTCCTCTAAAATATTCATATGTACTACAACTAATTGTGCATAAGCAACTGCATGTGCCTTCTTAAAACTATAACTGTCTAGTCCTGCTTTTTCCCAAATACTTTCACCAACCTCACGCCATGTTTTACCTATCAAATATCTTTTGGCAGGACGTATTACTGCTAGAAACATTGCCATGCGAGGTATACTTGTTATATCCTCTGGCATTCTTGCCATTGTTTCAAAGTGTTTACCAACATGTATCAATTGTTCAAAAAAATCTTTATTGTGTAAGTTTGTCCAGTTAGGTTCTCTCATAAGTTCTACTAGATGCAGTTCATCTCTTACACTTTGATATACACCAACATTTAGTAAATCTAGTTTAAAGTACCCTAGTTTTTCTGCTTCTTTATAATCTAATGTTGCAAGTCCATTATGTGCATTTGGTATTTTATTAAAGTATACACCTGTATTATGTTTATTGCCGTTTTCTAGTCTTGCTCCTACACCTTTCACATGTTTAAGTAAGTGTGTTCTATCAGCAAAGTCTATGTCTACATCTGGCATATCAAAGGTCATATCTTTTGCCTTCCCATGCTTGTACAGGTTGCATGTCTTTTGTATTTGTTGGGTATGTTATCCAATTTTCTATCTCATAATTATGATGCGATTCTATTAAATGATCTAAATAGGCTTGTTCATATACACTTAAAGAACTTATATCCATATCTTTTTTATCTTTATAAAAATTAAATGCACGATTAACAAATGCATGTGCTTGAATTATATCTTGTTTTTTATCTATAAATTCATCTATATGATGTGTTACATCTACTTTATAATCATACCCTAATTTTACACAAAGATTTTCGATTTGTCTACTAAACATTTTTTTATTATAGAACCAAGAGAACTGAAATATATTCTCAATATTATGATCTTTCATTATATTATTTTGCCAATCGTTTGACCAACCACCACCAGTTGAAAATCCTTTTTTGAACATTTCTCTCAGGCCTGAAACTCCATCCTGTTTGAAAGTATCCATTAAGAAAAATAAAGTTTTCATTAACGGATTATTAAATTTATCTTTGTTTTTATCTTGTGCAGAAAGACCTAAAGACCTTTCTTTATTTTTATCTATAAATTCTTGTACAACATCAAAACTTTCTACAGTAAGTAAATCTAAACCAAACTCTGCAGCCGCAAAATATAAATGCCAACTTAGTATAAAAAAATCGTCGTCTTTATCATATCCTATAAGACAAAATATATCTTTCTGTTTAGGTTCGTGTGTAAATTCTACTAGGCTTTTAAACTTTCTATTTGCATGAGCACCTTTATGATCTGTATAAAAATCAAAGTCAGGCACGATACCAGATGCCACACTTAGACATCTTGCAAGAAAATTGCCGTGAGAACCTGGCAAAAACGCTAGTTCAGGTGCATTAGGTATGCTACGTGGGATTGTCATAGTCCTGCTTCTTTCAATATATGCTTAACCCATTCTGTATCTGCAAAGTAATCTACAAATTTACGTTTCCAATAGTCTGGATCAATGTATGGGAATATCATCTCTATTTGTTCAGTGCTTAGTTTGTTTAATGCATCTTGTCCACTAGTACAGTTATAAATTATCCAACTGCTAATACGACCTGTTGTTATATCTTTAACAAGTACATTACTATTTACATAACAGAAGTAGTGATTAAATATACTTTCCTTTTCTTCGCTCCATGCTTCCATAGTTTTTATACTACGTTCTAATGCATCTTGTGTGGCTTCAGTACGTAAATGTTCAAACAAATATTCTTGATAAACAATATCTTTTGTCCAGTAGTCTAGTTTCTTGTTTTTTCCTATTACCCAGTCAATAAACTTTTGTGTATTGATAGCACGAATGTTTACCATATGTCTTCCAAACTTCACAAATGCATTATAATAAGGACTAGTACTAAAGTCAGCATATGTTTTAAACTTAGCACTACCTTGTGTAAGTTCATAAAATCGGAGATAAGCAGTCATGCCTAATTTGACCCCGGGCTCATGTTCTTGCTGAGCACGACGCTTAGGTTCGCAAAGGTGGGCAGCAAGTGTTGATTCCTTGCGAAACTCCTTGCCACAATACTGGCATTTGTAATCTTTTGTTTCCATAGTACGATTTATTATAGCATCTTTTATAATTTCTGTAAACTGTTGATTCATGCATCACCGTACAACTTTGCTATCTCTTTAAGATCTTTGTCAGTATACATTTCTGCTAACATATTTAATTCATCGCTTTTTACGTGAGGATGTAGACGCTCTACTTCTTTACGTCTTTTGCTACTGTTATTCTTATCTTTCTTTTTGTGTCCTATCCACTGATGAAACTGTGTACCCATACCTGGACTAACTGTACACAACAACTGCCATACAAGTTTTGGATGTTTTGCTAGTTCAAAGTATGTGCAATTTACACGTTGGTTACCTGCCATAAGATAATATGCTTGTAATTCATTTGTGCCTTTGACTAAACTTACATATCGATTAAGCAAAAATGGCGATAATTGTTTTTGGTGTTCAGGAGTAAGTCGATCATAAAAAGCATAATCCTTTTTATCTATAGCCGCCAATACTGTGTTTAGTGGCAACTTATCATTCATACCAATATCCTCCTGTTTCTAATACATCACTAAATGATAACATAAACATACGTGCATCGTCAAGTTTTGCAAACTTTAATACAACTTTCGATCCATCTTGTTGGTGATCATATTCCAAAGGACTACGGACTTTTAAGTAATTGTTTACCCTATCTATAAGATCCACTATGAGTGAGCCACTGTTTACCTTAGAATAAAAATCTAATTCAATTGTGAATTCGAAAGCACGATAATCAATTTGGTATATTTTACCAGGCTCTATCAATGCTAACGATTTCGTTCTGCTTGTTGATTTCTTTGGCGCAGTATACGCACTTGGGGTTCTCCACACCGGTCTCAATGGGTATCGCAAGTATTTGTCCTTGTTTAAGTTTAGGAAAAAACCATTTTACATCACTGTAAATGTCAACAATATTTACCGGTAAGTAGTCATGTCTAAAATCGCCAAGTGGATTAAATAAAAATGCGTCGAAGCCTCTATCGTTGAGACTGCTGAAGGCTAACATTTCTAAGTCACCGCAATGTTTATCACCTATTAATATTTTCCAGTCAACAGGCATACGTATTTTATGTTTACCTATCTCTAATACTACTGCAGGACTATTAAAACTTTCTAAAAAAATTAATGGTATAAAGAAGTAATCTGGATCCGCAGGATTACTATTATCTAATATAGCAAACCTTAGATCATCTACTTCATCAGGTATATCATTCATTTCATAAGAAGTATTTTCTAGTGTTAATATTCTCATTTAGTATACTGCCTTTATCTTATCTGCAATGCCGTATTTTACTGCTTCTTTTGCACTCAACCAAACATCCTCCGCAGGAAGTAATAGTTCTCTAATTTTCTTCTCTGTCATTCCTGTGCATTTTTTATAGTGAGCTATCATACGTTCAGTAGATAATTCAAACTCTCTGACACGTGCAAATAGTTCGTGTTCCTTACCACTACTACCCCAACTATATTGATGGGAAAGTATACTCGTATTAGGCGTAAGTATGCGTCTACCTTTTTCACCTGCCATAAATGTTAGTATACCACAACTTGCTATAAGTCCTAGTCCGACAGTTTTAATTGGTATTGCACTACCTTTAATCGTATCAATTAAAGCAAAGGCAGCATGAACACTACCGCCTGGACTATTAATAATTAATGTAAGTTCTTTTGGTCGTTGTACAGATGGTAGAAGATTTTTTTCTATTATCCATTGTACAATAGGTTTTGTAGATTCAAATGAGAATCCATCTGCCATATAATAGATACCACTTTCCCACATCATCATTCCTGGATCAGGAAGTCCTTGTTTTTTGTCTGCCATTATTTTTTACCTTGTCCTCTATATTGTTTGAACGATCTTCTTTTATGTTTGTTCATTTTAGCCACAGAAGGTTTTCTACCTATACTTGTTTTACTACTGTGTCGCTCATGGATTGTTACTTGTACCATTTTTGCCATGTTAATCTCCTAAATATTCCAGTCGGCTTTTTCAACCGTAAATGGATAGTTTGCTTCTTTGTAGAAGGCTTTACGTTTTGTTAAATGTCTTTTTGCAAATTTGCAAGTGCTGGTTATATCCCAGATTTGTACGAAGTCTTTGTCTTCTGCTTTCCGGATCCCTCTTCCAATACTTTGGATAACCCTAACAAAAGACTTACCAGGCTCAACAAGCACAAGATTGAAAATACGAGGAATGTTAATCCCCACCGCCGCCACCCCGTAGGTTGCGATGATAACCTTTCCTGTAGCAGTTGATATCTCGTCATATTCTGTTTTTCTATCTGCACCTTTTGTACTCCCCGATACAAAGACACTGTCTGGTATACGACTTTCTAGTTCATTACCAGCCGCAATTCTATCAACTAAGATAAGTGTATTGCCTGTGTCCTTTATACTATCACATAAACTACTTATATAATCTAATCGACCTTTATCTTCTAATAAGTATTTAAGTTCGCTTTGATAGTTAGTATGAACAACTGTGTCAATCATTTGTACTACATTCACATGACACTCTGCAAGTACGCCTTTATCTTGTAATTCTTTTGCACTTATTTGATTTATAACAGGACCAATGCTACAGACTATTCCTACACTTTCAAACTTTTCTTTTGGAACTGTTCCTGTTAGTCCCCAACGGATAGGAATATGTGACATAACTCCTGTAAGTAGAGCAGTAAGTGCATCTGCTTTTGCCATGTGTACCTCATCAACCATAATGCAAACTACATCTTCGATAAACTCGCCTATAGTAATTGGTGCTACACTATTCTTTGTATTCTTTAATAATATATTTAGACTTTGCCATGTACAGATTGTATGTGTCCTACCAAACTCTTTACGGTCTCCAAAGTATACACCAACATCTAATCCCATGTTCACGTAATCTTCTTCTGTCTGTGTAACAAGACTTTTGTTTGGAACTATAACGATACTTCTACCATATGGTTCTACACTCTTACTAAGAGCCGCCGTCATTAATGTTTTACCTGCACCTGTTGCAATTTCCTGTAGACTTTGTTGATTATTTAGAAAGCCATTTATAGTTTCTACTTGATAGTCTCTCAGTTTTATAGGAGTACCTGCAACCGGATGGCCTTCGGGCCATAGTATGTCAGCGAAACTATTCTCATCTACAGGCTCTAGTTTAAAGTCTGTGTCGTATTCACGTAAGTCATTTAGTGTAATAT
>VMHT01196695.1_pt1 | contig 10978 bp, 24 predicted proteins | sample 4693611 | NCBI WGS metagenome assembly VMHT01 (sample SAMN12280063, study PRJNA550983) | marine metagenome | isolation source: seawater sampled from same location over 5 years 0.02-0.2 micron viral filtrate | place: USA: collected off the coast of southern California halfway between the port... ... | reverse complement strand
CAACTTGCAAAGTATCGAACCGTAGTTCAAAAGGATTTTTGTTAGACATAATATTTCTCCTGTGTCTGTGTTGTGTGATTGTGGACTAACCGTTGATCCACACGGATGTATTAAGGCATCACCCTATTCGTGTTCACCACCGGCGCCTCTACCAAATCCACCAAAAAATTCTGGTTTACGTTTGGCAGTTTCAAATGTCGCAACAGTAATCACAATTGCACCAAGTAATAGAGTATGGACAATGATGTTTACACCTACCCACGCCCATGTACCTGTCACTACTGTGAATACAATCACCCACATCCACGCCAGTACTTGCATAATCATATGTCTTGTACCAGTGTGTGGAATCGCACTAAGTGGATTGTAGTCCGAATTCATAACAGCATTCCAACTGTTTACTATAAAACTTCTCATTGGGTATACCCCTTTTTCAAATGTCACTTTCAGAGGATAGTTTGCATCGACAATATCTTTGAACTCAATAGCATCATATACATCAGTGAAGTATCTGATTACTTTTTGTTCTCTAAAATATCCTGTCACTCTGTACATACTAACTCCATAATTAAGTGGTAGGTTATTCTGTTACTAGGAAACCTACCGAAACCCTATCCGATTATGCTGCTAGAGCAAAATCTTGAGGTGCAAAGTTATCGTTTGCGTTTAGTTTTTTTGGATTATTAGGCATCCATCCCACAGTTCTACTCTTTCCTATTACCATCAGTCGATCCTAGTTCGCCCCCATCATAATTACTTGATTTACCAACACCAGATAGATATCTTACTGGTGTCTTTTCTTGTATCTTAAACAGTTCTATAAAAAACTCTGTTAATCTATCAAACATTTTGTCCTCAAGTAATTATGGTGGAGGCGTTGGGTACTGCCCCCAAGTCCTGTCTAGTTTTCAGATTGTATCAACAAACTGTATTATATTTATACCATAGGGGGTTTCAATTGTCAAGAAGTTTTACTATAGAAAGTCTAGTTTCTATACCCCTTACTGCCTTCTCAAAAATATTACTGTTTATCTCTAATCCTCTGCCGACAGAGATGAAACAAGTATATTTGTTTGATGGTATAAACTCTAAGATACTAACCGTTCCTGTGTCTACATTACCAATTACTTCAACAGCAGTTTTGCTATCACTTATGTATCTCATAAAACCAACTTCACCATGTGATTCTAAGAAGTTTTTCTTTACCACATCATAAGGGTCAGTAGTACAAGTTACTGGTTTGCTAGAGGTAAACACTTGAGGTTGAGGTGGTGTTACTTCTGGTTTTTCTAAATCTTTTGGTTCTGCGAAAGCGGCGCTACTAAACAGGAGCACCGATAACGGCAGGACTTTCATCAATTTCTTCATTTTCTTTTTCCCATTGCTCTGTGAACATATCAATGGTTTCAATAAGAGGTTCTAGATAATCATGCTTTTCTCTTACAAACTCTTGAACTAGTCCATCTTCTGTAACGACTAGAATCACAATCTGGTTAATCTCGATTCCAGTTCTTTCTTCAAACATCTCTGCATAGGCAGATGCCTGCATATAATATTCAAAGTTGTAATCATCTTTTCTTTCAGAACGTGAAGTCTTAAAGTCAATGATTGAGGGAACACCGTTCCATTCTGCAATACAGTCTACACGACCAGCAAGACGATACTTCTCACTCCATAGTCCACATTCTTGTGCGAAAATATTATTTATACTCTTTTCCAGAGTTGGTTTTAGTTGTGAGAACAAACACCAAGGCAAGAACGATTGTTCTTCTTTGATAACCTCTTTGTTGTTTAGGAAGTCCTCACACATATGGTGAACAGCAGTTCCACGACCAGCAGCGGTTCGCATGATATGATTGGCAACATCGTTACCAACTCTTTCACGCCACTTTGCAAGTCCTTTTTGTTTCTCTTTACGAGCACCTAGTACAGTAGTAATAGATGGAAACAATCCAGTTGGTGTAACATAGAATCGCTTTCGATTTACGGTTTTTGTAGATACCTCTGGGATATCCACACTTACATGATTAAACATAATATAGTCCTCTTAGTTATTAAACTTTTGATTTACCACCACGGCGCCACTGTTCAGCGGCAGGAACACGAATAAACCTTTTATTCGTTTCGTTCTTATTTGGGTTTGGAATAGTCAACATGACATTCTTACCCCTTAGAAAAGCAGCGAGTTGGTTATCCAACCTTTCGGTGCTTTGCATATAGTCTTTGCGAGTTGCTTTGACAATATCTCTTGCGACACATCTGCGTTCCCCTTTGGAAGTCTGATGCGCCCTTGATTTCTTTTTACCCATCCTCTTGTTCTTTCTTAATCTTGCTGATAAGGTATTCTTTCACCATACCAGAGCGAACAATATCGCCCAATGTAAACTCAATATTTGAGAATGATTGCATTCCTCTAAGAATACTCATAAAGTGTTTGATGCCTTCTTTCTCTACGTGCTTCTGCAAATCACTTTGGAAGAAATCTCCACAGAACATAATCTTTGAATCCATACCAACACGAGTAATGATTGTGTCCAGTTCATGGAAGTTTAGATTCTGTGCCTCATCCACAATGATGATTGCGTTATCTAATGTTATACCACGCAAAAAGGAAGTTGTCAAGAACATTAATGAATTTTGATTCTTTAATCTGTCATACAACAGACTAAACGCTTGTTCGTTGGGTTGTTCAAACATGAACTTCACCATATTCTGGTAAGGTACTTGGAACAACGCTGTCTTATCTTCCTCATCGCCCGGCAAGAAACCAATCTCACGAGTTGGTACTGCACTTCTTACGATGTACACCGTATCGTATTTTGATTCGTTTCTAAGAACTTCTTCTAGTGCCATATACAACGTGATAAAGGTTTTACCTGTACCAGCGGCACCATATAGAAAAAGGTTCTTGCCAAGTTTGTAATCAGCAAATGCTTTCTTTTGGTTGTCTGTAACTGCACTGACAGATACCATATTGTCAATGCGAATATCTTTTGCTTTTGCCATTATTTACTTCTCCACTTCTTACGATGCTTTTCAACAATTGCATCGGTCTTTACCTGTTTAATACTTTTCTTACCGTACCTATCTGCAAGTGGACTGCCTGGATGCGCCTCTGCTGCTTTGGAGAATACCTCATCCAAACCACCGCCTGGTTTTACACCACCGCTACCAAGTCCACCCACAATATGGGGTGCAGTAATAACTCTTGTTAAGTTGGGATTGTCTTTTATAAACTGGTCTAAGTCTTTCCAACTCATCATGTGAGTTGTCACCTCACCAGTTTTTTTGTCCTCAAAATCATAATTTGGCATATTATTCCTGTATATTCAATTGTTTTTTCAATGTCTCATTCTCTTTAATGAGTTCTGTATTTCTATTTAGTACTTTGTAGTACGCATCCGTCAGGTGATGACTGTCTATCTTATGCAGTTCAATTTCTTTCTTGAGTTGTCCAATCTCTGCTCGTAGAGATGGATTCTCATAATTCCAATAGTCTGATTTTCCTTTACCGTCATATTCATGCGACATTGTTTACCTCATACCAGAAAGGAGCGCCTCTCTTCTTCCATTTTGCAAGATGTTGCTTATACTTTATATAGTAGTCCTTGTAACTCTTGATTGACGATGGATTCTTTACGTCATCAGGCATTGCTGGGAATGGTTCACAGAAACCAGAATCATACATATGTTTTGGTGCATCTGCAAGAACCTCATGCAGTTTGCGAAAACTCTCATGTGGCACGTTCTTTTCGTATCGCCACATGAACTCTGTATTCAGTTCAGTCCACATATCATACAACCACTTGTAGTTCTGTTTTGACTTACGAGTCCAGATACCACTTGGATGGTTGATATGTGATGCTTTGTACAGAGTTGTTTCCATAACATCATCATCTAAACGCCACCGTTTGATACGTCTACCATTCTTTGTTCTGTCATAGTATTCTGTACCATCAAGTACACGATGTGCAGTAGACATCAATTGAGCGTACTCAATAATCATCTTACTGCAATGACTGTCATTGTGCATCTGGGCACAAACCCTTGCATCGTTGTTTAGATAGAAAATGTTCATTCTGCAATCTCCCACCGATAGAAGATATGATCTTCAATCTCTATCGTTTTAGTTTTAGTCTTTGCCCACGCTGGTGATACATAATCTGCATGATAATGTGTTGCACCTTGTGTGACATCCATTACCCTTATTGTACCATCAACTAACCCCAATGTAAAGACAAAAATATCATCAAATGTTGTCATGTCGTGGATACGATCTGATTTACCATCACAATACCAACTGAACTGACAGCGGTGACGTACAGGAATCATTTCACCTGTACCCTTCCAACTAGGACGATGAGGCCCTTCACGAACCACCTCGCAAATAGTATTAGGGAAACGTGGGTCTTTGACACGATTCATTGTCACAGACATCACTGCCATTTGTCCAGCGGCGGGTTGGTTTCGTGCCTCGTGATATACATTCTCTGCGAGACAATACGCCTGATCAGTCTGCCAAGCATCCAGAGTTTGGTCTGGGATGTCGGCAGATGCTGGTGAGATAGACGTAATAAACGAAACGAGTAGTTCTTTTAACATTATTGCGAAAGTACCTTCATGTTGTTTTCTGATTCGATAGCATCATTCTCATGTTGCTCATTGACTGATTCATCAAGTTCTGTAAATGCTTTCGTAGAACGAATCTTTGATAGAAGCATCCTATCCTTACGGAGTCGGTTCATAATAATCTTGTTCGCTTCCTTATCGGAATACTCCAAGAGTACATATGCACGATACTTTGGGCCATTAGAAACAATCTCTGTATCCGACACTTTGTATCCAGCAACATCCACATCTGCAATGATGTTCTTGGTTGCCTTCTCTACTTCTGACATCACTGATGCAGTTTCTTCATTACCAATCTTTGCAACGAAAGATTTGGTTTGAGAGCGAACACGACCATTGATTCTATCTGCGAGTGTAGTCTTTGCATTCAATACCGCAAGATCAATAGACAACTGTAAATCTGTAGTCGCTGCTGTTCCTGTGGAATAGATTGCAGTTTCACTTTCTGGCATTTTCTTGAACCAATCAGGCATAACCTCAATCTGTTCATTTACTACCTTTGATTTGTAGACATATGTTTCTGCGTCTACGACAGCGTTTGGTGGAACAGTCATTGCTGTCTCCACTACTTTATTGGAACTACAAGCACCAAGTAGTGCAACCGCTCCAAGTAACATGACTTTATTCATTATCTAAACCCCTTCCAGTAAGTTCACTAAGTCATCACGAATGCCAGTATCAATGAATACATCACTCAATACTGACCCTATCTGTGGATAGTATGTTATCATAACAATACCACACACAAGTCCAATTAAAAACTTAACCATTAGTAACATTCCGTTCCATCAGTTGACCAATTGTAGTAACACTTGCCTGATTCTCTACCATGATTGAACCCAATAGTAAATCCACCGATATTGATAGTTTTTCTATCTGGTATGTACTGTACCACATTATTGGTACTTCTGTCAACAATTTTTCTAGAAATAACTGTTTCAGTTTCAACTGGCGTACCTTCTTGGATAGTTACTGTTTCTGTGGGTGCTTCTGCAACCACTGGATTTTCTTGAATCGAACAATTCATCTCAGTTGTAGCAGATAGTATCTCTGGGGATACTTCTGAAATAACCGACTTCTTAGCGTTCACTGTGGCGTTATCACAAGCATCGTTCTCACTCATATCAGGCCCAAACACATAAGAACCCTCAGCGGGGTAGGTCTGTCCGTTTATGGTGACATCCATAGTCATCATACACTTACGAGTGTCCTCAACATATGGAAAAACCTTCTTATCAATATTTGAAGTCTTTTCGATTTGCTGTGTCCAATTCGTCTGTACATCCTTGACGTAATCACACGGCGAATCTGCAACTGCATAGTTACAACTTGCAAGTCCTAGAATACCAATTGTTCCAATAACAACTTTTACCATTTCCATTCTCCTATTCCGTCAGTGGGGCAACCACCTATCGTCCTCAGATAACACTGCTTATGTAGGTTAGCGGCGAGTTCGATAGTTGATGTGCATCCACTTAACATTATAACAATCATTATACTAGTAAGGAATTGAATCATCAATCTCGTATCCAACAAGATTTTGTGATACAGATTTATTCCAATCCCAAGAAGCACCGTTTTGTTCTTCGGCGTTCTCAATCACCTCACTGGCATACGAACCGAATGACCATCCAAACTCTTCGATTGCCTTTTCGATAATCACTTTAGGTGATTCAAGTGCCTCACCATCAGCAGTGTAGAAGTCATACACAAATTCCTCTACATCCATCATCATACTTTTCACTGCACCCATTATATTTTCTCCCCTTCAAGAGTTTCAAAACCACACGGAGCAACAACATATTTCTCCGTACCAACCAGAACTTGGTCACCAACTGAAGTAGAACGTAAACCGTATCCACTAGAGATATCACCCATAACGGTAACATCCTCGTTACCATCTTCTGGCATCTTCAATGACCAACTGTCAAAGATATTTTGTGTCCAACGATATGCATACTCAAGTTTCTCACTCAAAGTCATATCCTCTTTCACGTTTACAAACGCAACGGTTGATGGTGAATCCTCAAACGCTGTGTGAATAACTGCAACTTGTTCCATAACTTTTTTTCCTTTCATTCTCATCTTACATAGCAATACTAACACGATGTCAATACATTGTCAAGAGGTTTTATAATATTTTTTGTACAGGGAATGCAACCTCTTTATCTCTGGATGTTTTCTAATCCACATTCCTGTATGTGCTTCAAAATGGTTTTTGAAGAACTTATCCATTAAATCATTTCCAGTTTTTTCTTCTGGGTTTATTTTCAAACTCAATTCATCAAACTCATGGTCTGACATGATAGCGTCATCTTCAAACTCATATGCATATGCCGCTATTGATAACTTGATTCTGTTTCTTATTTCTTTAGAGTACATCTGCATCCCACACTATCTGAGCAAGTTTATCTTGCATTCTGTATGCTTCTTTTTCCCAAGGAAGATCATAGTATGCAGTATCATCTGCAATCTTTTTCTTCTTCCATTTGCCACCATAACAACTCATCTCATTACGAGCATACTGTTTTACATGAACCATCTCGTGACAGATAGTAGTCACAAAATCTTTCAGTGTCAGTTTGTTATGAACGTCAATCGTAAACTCACGATTAGTATCTTCTTGCATACACCAACCAACAGCATCACCTGTCAGTTTCTTGATGTTGACTGTAATCTCTAGTGTCCTCATACGAGGCATAAGTGTCTCAATCATCTTCTGTACAACCTTCTCAGCAGTCTGCTTCTGAAACTTGTTTCCACCGATAACTTCAATGTAGTTCATACGAATCACTCCTCACTTTCTATATAGATCATACCATTGTTTTCATAACAAGTCAAGTCTTTTTTTAATTAAATGCAATCAAACTTAACAACAAGGTATTCAAGGCAAATCCAATCGCATTAGATACAATGTACAAGGTATCTTTGGCGTATATCGCTCTCACTAGAAACAAGAACAATCCTAACCATACTAATAGTATGAAGTTCAATGGTGGTAAGTTAGTTGACCATCCCATTAGAACAGAGATTGATGTTGGAGCAGTCGCTCCGTGGATAAGAATCATTCCTAACCATCCACATATTTCTGGTATATTCAAATTTTTAATCATAATAATAAGTCCTTTCTTTATCTTATATAGCTATTATACTTGCTTTAATAACAAATGTCAAGAGAAAAATGAAAAAAAAAGTCCTTGAAAATCAAGGACTTAGCAAAAAAGTTGGAGCGGATAGACGGAATCGAACCATCGTCATTAGATTGGAAATCTAAGGTAATACCATTATACGATATCCGCTTAGGATGATGAGGGGCAACTGCGAGAGAGAGTTGAGAGAGAGAGGTGTCACCCCTCATCATTATCTTATAGTAACATTAAGTTACTGGAAAGTCAAGAAGTTTTGGCAAGTTTATGTGCCGATGAAGTAGTTTCCACTACTCTACGAGTCCACCCCCTTCCGAATGTTTCAAAGGTTGATAGTTTCTCGTAGTACTTCTGACGATTCGACTGATATGTATCAATCGTTGCTGCAAGTCCTTCGACTTGTACATACGCTTCAAGCGCTTTAAGAGTATTGGGCCCGATGCCACCATCGACAGTTGTGCCAATCATTCTCTGTAGGTATTTCGCTGCTCTACCTGTACCAGCATTCACGCCAAAATCGAAAACACAAAGGTCAAGTCCATCAGGCAAATCATCGCCCTTTACTCTATCCCAATATGATTTTTTATAGATAGGGGCGACATCTTCAACCGTTAGGTCTTTCATATCTTTCTCGCCCCCATGTTCTTCCCAAACCCTTTTAGTGACGCCGAGATTAGTTTCGCCGCCAGGGTCTTTCGGATGATTTACATAACCACCTTCGTGGTGTAGAATCATCTCCAAACAAGTGTCGTAATTATGCTTCATTTTAACTCCTAATGAAATTATCGTTCCAACCGAACGCTTCTTTGACTACCTCTTTCGATAGTCCTTTGTATGTCTGATGCAGTTTCTTATCTTTTGTATTAATAAGAAGTTCTGCTTCAGTCTCATGCAGTCCTTCTAGCATTTGAATAAACATATTCTCACGCTTGAACTGTGGCAAAGTGTTGTCTCCACCCTTGATGAATCGAAACAACTTCTTTGATTCCATTGCTAGTACAGTATGTTCTGTACCCTCTGGCGAGTCATTCTTGACGAATGGTACTTCTCCCTCTGGGATTAACCATTCAATGTTAGGGTCAAATGAACCCTTGATAATCATCCTTAGAGCATCTGTATCGTGCTCTTTTAGAAGTTCAATCTTCTTCGCTTTGGTTTTAGCGTTATGTACTTTCTTCAATACTTCTGAAAGTAGTGGTGTATAGTTAGGCATATTAAAAGTCTCCAATGTCATTCATAAGATTTTTCAATCTCTTTTGTATAAAATAATTTAGTAGTTTTGATCTGTCACCTTTTGGTGGTAGTTCATACTGTTCTAAGATATCCGCCTTCAATGGTTTTGGAATTTCTTCCAAATCAATTAAAACTTTGTTACGTTGATAGTTCCTAAACATCTCCTCGTTACAGAAATCTTCTGGGTTCTGATCAATCCAGTTTGCAATCTTCTTCTTAGCAAGTGGTTTCTGACGCAACTCGTCTACAAAGGTATTGTCGTTTGATAGGAAGTTTGGAATACCATCACTCCTGTCGCCCTTCAATATATGTTCTCTAATATATAGGTTGGGGTCTTGCCCGTTCACAAACTTCTTCAGAACTGGTGAATACTGTTTTACAAAGTTGTGTTTTTGCAACTGAATAAAATCTTTATCACCAGACAAGATAAGAACCTTCTCGTATGAAGAAGGCGTCACGGCGATGTGTTGTACTATTACTGCAATACAATCATCTGCCTCTGCACCGTCTACCTCTAGAACCTTGTATGGGAATGTATCTCGTATCTCATCACGAATATCGTTTAGAGTTTCAAAGATTGTATTCCAATCAAGTCCAGAGTTTGCCCTGTCTTTCTTTCTGTTGGATTTGTAGTTGGGGAAGTATTCCCTTCTCCAATACCTTTTGCTGTCATAACAAAGTACAAGTTCACCATATTCTTCTGAAAACCTAGAACGGTACATCCTAAGTGAATTCAAAACCATATGGCGAACCATATCTCCATCGACATCGTTCTGTCCTTTTGAACCAATCTGCATCATCAAATTGCTGATGGTGACTTGGTTCATATCAACTAAAATCATTTTATCACCTTATTTTTCATAGTATTATATATTACCGTAAAACAGAACGAATGTCAATAGATTTATTCTTTTGGTTCGTTATCGTTTACTTCGCTTCGTAATTCTTTTACGACTTCTTCCATACAACCATAATCGAACTCTGTGTAGAGTCCTTGTTCATCGTCATATGCCGAGTTGACAAAGATATCTACCATCTGTTGCATGGGGTGTTTTATGTCCATGTCTCTATAGATGATTGCTTTCACCAACTCTATCAGAAATCCAATATCTTTTATAAACTCTGGGTTCTCCGTATCTATATCGTTCTCACCCATGTTGTGAATCATGTTCACAACTAATCCTTCTGTTAGATGATCAGCAACCTTGATATCTGTATGTAATCTTATGGCGTGGTTGTCAATCTTAAATTCTGGTTTTATTTTCATTTTATTCGGAAATTGTATAATCTTGTTATCGCTCATTTTCCTTTTCCATTTCCTTTGTCCAAGTTTCTTGGATATCTGGATACCAAGTACCCACACTTCGTTTGGGTGTGCCGTCTGAATGATATGCCATCACTAAACAAACAGTCTTACATCTGTTCTGTCCATGTTCACCCCAAAATAAATCTGTATAGATTCCAGAACGTAAGTACAATTCCAAATTACGAATGTAACCAGAAGTACTAGAGACTCGTGCCTCTGCACCCTTTACCTTACGGCGTACATCACTTCTTGCAATCGACAACAGTTCTTTCTGTGTCTTAATCCACTTCTTCACATTGATGTGACTCCAAGGATTTTCGTCACCTTTTGCTAGAACATCTGGGTGGATTGATTTATATTCTGGGGGATTTTCTTTTGCACGTTTTGCTCGTGCAATTGCAAGTCGTTCCCCTGCTGCTTTCTTCTGTTCAGCAGACATTGGTTTACGAGTTTTACGTTTCTTTGGTAGGGTCTTATCACTCTCAATATTAACGGCACGTGCCATTTTTTCACCTCTTTAATAACCTAGTTCTTCAAATCGTTTCTGCATTTTTCGTTTGTATCTACGAGTAGCAGCGGCTTTCGCCTTTCTTTTTTTCGTACCTCTACTCTCATAGAAAGTACGTTCTCGCAGTTCTTGGAAGAAACCATCTTTTAGCAGACG
>VMHT01199695.1_pt1 | contig 10979 bp, 8 predicted proteins | sample 4693611 | NCBI WGS metagenome assembly VMHT01 (sample SAMN12280063, study PRJNA550983) | marine metagenome | isolation source: seawater sampled from same location over 5 years 0.02-0.2 micron viral filtrate | place: USA: collected off the coast of southern California halfway between the port... ... | reverse complement strand
CATTACTACATCACCTTCACCGATAATTTGGTGTTGTACTTTAATACCTGTAATTTCTTCAAACGCTTTTGTTAGTGTCTTAGACTCGTAAACGTGAGTTGGTGTACCCTCAGATACTACTTTTAAAGACATGCCTTTGAACGGCTTCGCAGCATTGTGGAACCAATTTAATTCCTTCTCTCTTTCTTTAGCAGAAAGAACAGAAAGACTAAATTCTCCGTTTGACCATTTCTTAATTGCACCTGCATGACCGTCAGCAAATGAATTAGAAATAGATACGATTGAAAAAGAAACAGCAAAAGCTAAGATAGTTTTAAACGTTTTAAACATTATTTCCCCTATTGTTGTTTTTATTTAAATACATTGAAACAAAAAACACTCTTTCTGTACAGATATTAAATAATTTTTTAACACAACTTAAAAGTGTATTAATTTGTAAGAGTTTTCTTTATAGCTTTAGACCAGCCATCTAGAAGCTTATTTCTTGATTTACTTTTCATGTTTGGAGAAAATTTTTTATCTAAATGCCAAATTTTTGAAATATCCTTTAAAGATTTATATTCTCCAATGTGCAAACCAGCCATGAAAGCAGCTCCTACTGCAGTTGTTTCTTGAACTTTAGGTCTAAGAACTTTGACGTTTACAATATCTGATAAGAATTGTGAAAACCAATTATTCATAACCATGCCACCATCAACTTTTACAATTTTTGGTCTAAGTCCATCATGTTTCATAGCTTCAAATAAATCATAGGTCTGATAAGCAACCGCTTCAATTGTAGCTCTTACTATTTCTTTAGGGCTTGTATCTCTGGTAATTCCAGTTAGAACTCCTCTGGCGCTAGCATCCCAATGTGGAGCGCCTAAGCCGGTAAAAGCTGGCACTAAATAAATGTTGTTATTATCTTTAAGTGATTTTATTAATTTTTCAGTTTCAGAAGCTCTTTTAAAAAATTTCATTCTATCTCTTAACCATTGCACTCCTGCTCCAGCAATAAAAATTGATCCTTCCATTGCATAAGTTGTCTTACCATTTATTCTATAGGCAATGGTTGTAAGTAATCTATTTTTTGAATAAATTTTCTTATTTCCTGTGTTTAATAAAACAAACGCTCCCGTTCCATAAGTACTTTTTAATGATCCAGGCTCAAAACAGCACTGACCAATCGTTGCAGCTTGTTGATCTCCAACAACGCCATTAATTGGAATTGACTCACCTGTAATAGAAGGATGCGTTTGTCCGTAATCGTCTGCACAATCCTTTACATCCGGAAGAATACTTTTATTAATTTTTAATAATTTTAAAATAGTGTCATCCCATTTATTTGAGGAAATATTATAAATCATAGTTCTGCTAGCATTTGTAGCATCTGTCGCATGAACTTTACCTCTCGTTAACCTCCAAATTAAAAAGCTATCAATTGTTCCAAATAGTAATTGATTTTTGCTCATAAGTTGTTTTGCTTTTGGTATATTATCTAAAATCCATTTAATTTTAGTTCCTGAAAAATATGGATCAATTAATAAGCCTGTTTTATTAAATATTGTCGTATCCTTATTTTGTTTTCTAAGTTTTTGACAATAATCCTCTGTTCTTCTATCTTGCCATACAATTGCTTTGTAAACTGTCTTTCCAGTTTTTTTATCCCATAAAACTGTTGTTTCTCTTTGATTGGTAATTCCTATTGTTAAAATTTCACCTCGTATTTTTTTTGATTTTTGGATAACATCTTTTAATGTTTTAATTGTTGTTTTCCAAATTTCTTCTGGATCATGTTCAACCCAACCATTTTTTGGAAAATATTGAGTAAATTCTTTTTGTGATGAAAAAATTGGTTTACCTTTTAAATCAAAAAGAATAGATCTATTAGATGTAGTTCCTGCATCAATCGAAATAATAAATTTCTTCACCTAAATAATTCCCAATCTAATTCCAATTTCCTGTCATCAACTATTGCATTAATCATTCCAAGCATTAAAGGTAATTTTTTTTTATCAAAATCTTCATTAACTTTTTTTGCTATTTCCTTAGCAAGATCCGCACCTTCAACAGTAACTTTTTCCATTTTAGTTTTCTTTGCTTCAGAAAAAGTTAGACCTTCTCCAATATAAGATCCCATTTTAGCATTTCTACCACCGCCTGAACTTACATATAAATCTCCTAGACCAGCTAATCCTTTAACTGTTTCTTTATTTCCTTTTAAATGTTCAACAAAAATTTCCATTTCATGAACAGATTGTTTGATTAAAGCAGAGGCTGTATTCAAATAGTTTTTTTCTTTTACCTCTTCTGTTGCATTTTGACTACAAAGTCCTTTTGCCGCTCCAACTGCCATTGAAAAAATATTTTTAATAGCTGCTGAAACCTCAACACCATTTAAATCATTGGAGTAAGAAGTGTGATAATAACTTGTATTCAACATGTCAGCAATTTTTTTTGCTGTTTTAATATCTTTGTTAGCAATTACTACGCTACTATTAATTCTATTAGCTAACCCTGCGGCAAGACAAGTCCCTCCTACAGCTGAGATATCTGCATTAGAAATACCTTTGTTGCTTAACAATCTTTCAAGCTTTTCTACTAATAATTCATATTGATTATTATAAATACTTAAACCTTTTGTAAGCATTAAAAGTTTAGGAATTTCTTTATTTTTATATAATCTAATTAATTGATCTGAAACCCATTCAATTCCTTTTGAACTTATACCAAGAACAATTATGTCAACATTTGTTTTAAGCAATTCATCAAATTTTTCAAATTTAAAAATTTTAATTTCTTGGGGAATTTTTGTGTTAAGTCCAGGATGAATATGGTCATTTTTTTTAAAATTATCAATAAATTCATTTTCTAAATGCGTCCCGACTATATTAATATCATGATTATTATCTAAACAAGGCAAAGCAAAAGCTGAACCCATTGCACCTGCGCCTATAATAACAATTTTTGACATACTTAATCTTTAAATAATATTTTTTTGAAAATTAAAAAAATTGATATTAACTCAATTTTTCCAATAATCATAAAAATTATTAAACTTATTTTTGAACTTGTTAATAAACTGGAAAAGTTCAAATTTTCCATATTGAATAATTCTGAATTAACTGTGTTAGTTAAAGTTAGTATTGATAGTTTAAAAGATTTTTCGAATCCAATATCGTCTAGTACTAAAAAACTTGACAAAATAAAAAGACTTAAAAAGAAAGAAATAAAAATTAGAAATGAAATTTTAACATTATCATCAGTTATTTTTCTATCTGAAGAAAAAATTGTTTTATTTATAATGCTATTTGGGCTTATTAATTTTATTATTTCCGAAGAGGCTATTTTTAAAAGAATATAAAATCGTGTTAATTTAATGCCTGATGTATTAGAGATTAATGATCCACCAATTATTGTTATAAATAAAAAATATAAACTTAAATTATCTGATTTTATTAAAGTAAGACCAGAGTTAGATAAACTGCTAATAACACTAATAATCAAATCAAGACCACTATTATTATTAAGATATACTAATAATATTAAAATTACAGATAAAAATAGTAAATACAAATCTTCTTTATGTTCTCTCGACAAAACCTTTCTATCAAAAATATTAAATAATAAATAAAAATTAAACATGGCTATAAATAAAGAGATAATAAATATTATTTTTTGAAAATGGGTTGAAATTATATTGGCTAAAAGGTTTGTTGGTAAAAAACCTCCACCAGATATTAAAGACATACTTAAATTTAATGAATTAAAGAGTCTTATTCCAGATATATTGAAAAGTAAAAATATTCCAAAGCTTAGAACACAATAGTAAATAAAAATTTTTAAAATATTATTCTTTATATTTTCTTTTGAACTGTAACTACTCTCTCCAGAATGGGTAAGTGAAACCATTTTATAGTTAAACTTTTTACTGGAAAATATTATAATTAAAAAATTTAAAAAATATAATCCACCAATCCACTGTGAAGATGATCTCCATAAGATTAATGTGGGATCAAGATATTTTATATTCTTAAAAATTGTAAATCCTGTTCCTGTCAAACCAGAAACAGATTCAAAAAGTGAATTTAAAAAAGTCACCTGATAATTACTTAAATAAAAAGGAATTAAAATTAGAAAAGCTGTCAAAAAATAAGTAAATATAATTAAGAATAATTGCTCAATGAAATTAATTTTTTTTTGAGAATTTTTTCCATAATATAAAAGTCCGAAACCAATTGATAAAGATACAATAAGAGTTGTAAAATATGCTTCTATGCTTAAGAAATAATCAAAATAAGAAGCATATAAAATGTTAATAAAAGCTAAAAAACTAATTGGAAAACAAAAGAAACTTAAAAAATAGCTTATACTTTTGAAGTTCATTATTTGTTAAATTGATCCTACGCTAAAAATACTTTCAACAGCTTTAAGTTCTTCTCTTTTTGCAAGAAATACTACAATATCATCTTTCTCGAAAATAAAATTAGATCTTGGAATAATAACTTTGTCGTTTCTAAGAATTGCTCCAATTCGTATGTCTTCCGGCAAATTAGAGTCCTTGATTTTTTTATTAACTAATTCTGATTTTTCTAAAATTTTTGCTTCTATAAATTCATATTCACCATCTAATAAAGAGTAAACAGTTCCAATAGTTCCCTTATGAACATGTTCCATTATTCTTGAAACCGTAGTCATTCTAGGATCTACTAAATCATCTATGTTTAGTGAGTCCTGCAATAAATTGTAATTTGTCTTATTTACAATTGCGATTGTTCTTTTTTTTAGACCTGTTTTTTCTGCTAATACACAAGCCATCATATTATTTTCATCATCATTTGTTAAAGCTAACACTGTTTCAGAACCCTCAAGATTAGCTTCTTTTAATATATCCTCATCCAATGCATCACCGTTAATTACTATTGAGGAAGATAATTCATTTGCAATCTCTTCAGCTCTTTTTTTATCTTTTTCAATAATTTTGACTCTTAAATCCTCAAAATTTTCCTCGAGCATTTTAGCTAGATTAAGACCTATATTGCCGCCACCTATAATTAATATATTCTTAGCAACTTTTTCTTCATGTCCAAATGCTTTTAATATTGGATTAAGTTGATCGGTGCTAACAACTATATAAACATTGTCGTCTTCTAACATTTGATCATTTTTTTTTAAATAAATAAATTTTTCTTTTCTTACAGCTCCTAAAATATTTGCTTTAAAGTCAGGAAATTTTTCTGTTAATTTTTTTAATGGTATATTTTTAATAGGACAGTTTTTCTCAATAGAAATTTCAAGCATTTTTACTTTATTTTTACCAAATGGAACATTATCTAGTGCGCCTGGTGCTTCCAATCTTCTATATAAAGATTTAGCTACTTCTAGTTCTGGTGAAATGATCACATCGATTGGTATGTTGGATTTATTGTAGAGCTTTCCCCATTTGCCCTCTAAAAAATCTTTAGTTCTTATTCGTGCAATTTTTTTTGCAACATTAAATAATGAACTTGCTAGTTGACAAACAATCATGTTCGTTTCATCATTTCTTGTTACAGCAATAACCATATCGGCTTTTTCAGCACCTGCATTTTCCAAAACTGAAGGAAGTGTAGCTCGTCCAACGATTCCTTTAACATCTTGAGTATCATTAATTTTTTTTATATCCTCAGATGATTGATCTATTACAGTTACAGAATGTCCTTGAGCAGATAATTGTTTGCTGATTGAAAAGCCAACTTTGCCAGCTCCACATATAATTATATTCATTTGTTAATTAACGCCTTTAATTCCTAATAATTTTAACTTTCTATGTAAAGCAGATCTTTCCATTCCTATAAAGTCGGCTGTTTTTGATATATTTCCATGATGTTTTTTAAGTTGAGTATTCAAATATTCTTTTTCGAAACTTTCTCTAGCCTCTTTAAGAGGTGTTTGTAATGATTCCTCTAAAATATTTTGATTTGCTGTTAATTTAGATGAAGGATTTAAAATATCATTTATTAAATTATTAATTTTTTCCTTGCTTTCGTTTGAAGATAAAATTGTAATTCGTTCTACTAAATTTCTTAATTCACGCACGTTTCCTGGCCAATTATAAGTATATAAACTAACATTTTTTATATCTATTTCTGGCTGTTGAACTCCATTAATTTCAGAAAGTTTTTTTTTAAAATAATCAATTAGTAGAGGAATATCCTCTGTTCGACTGGTTAAAGGGGCTAGTTCAATTGGCATTACATTCAATCGATGAAAAAGATCTTCTCTAAATTTGTTATTATCAACTAGTTGGCTTAAATTTTGTGATGTTGAAGAAATAAGTCTAATATTTACATTTATATCTTTCGAACCATTAAGTCTTTTAAACTTTTGATCAATTAATACTCTTAGAACATTTGCTTGAGTTTCAAATGGTATTTCAGAAACTTCATCTATTAGTAGTGTTCCTTTATTCGCTCTTTCAAGAGCACCAAAAGAAATATTGCCATCATCAAACTCTTCACCAAATAATTCTTTTTCATATGTTTTTTCTTTTAACAAAGCAGCATTTATAATAATAAATGGATCTTTTGTTCTTGATGAGTTTTTATGTATTTTTCTTGCTACCAACTCTTTACCTGTTCCAGTAGGGCCAGATATTAATACTCTACTTTCTGAAGTTGACAGTTTATCTATAATTTTTTTTACTTTAATAATAGAGGGACTTTTTCCAATTAATTCGAAAGAGTGAAAAAGTTTATTTTCAATTATATCTTTTTCTTTTTTAAGTTCTGAAGACTCTAAGGCTCTGCTTACATAATTTAAAATTTTTTCTTTAGAAAAAGGTTTTTCAATAAATTCATATGCTCCCAACCTTATAGCCTCAACAGCTATTTGAACCGTTGCATGTCCGGAAATCATTATTACAGGAATTAATTTATCTTTTTTTGTAACTAATTTTAAAAGATCAATTCCATCTTTATCAGCTTTATCAAGTTTAATATCTATAATTGCTAGATTGGGCAATCTCTTCTTGATTTCTAATACAGCTTGATCATAATTGGCAGCAGAACGTACTTCGAATCCACGCTCTTTTAAAATATTACAAATTAAAAAACGTATATCTGGATTGTCATCAATGACTAAAATTTCTTTATGCATTAAATTTTGGGAATGTAATTTTTATTTTTATTCCGGAACTGTTAGATTTGTTTGTAATTGAAAAGTTTCCAGAGTGTTCATTTATTATTTTGATTACAATAGGTAAACCCAATCCTGTTCCTGTTTTTTTTGTTGTAAAATAAGGAGTCATTGCTTTTTTAGCATCTGTAATTCCTGTACCATTGTCTGTCAATCTTATGATTATATAGTCATTATTATCACTAATTTCCATGTCAATATTTCCTTTAAAATTAGGCTCTTTTTGAATTTTATCTAAAAATGCTTCTTCTGAATTTTTAATTAAATTAATGAAAACTCTATTAAGTTGGTCTGCATCTCCATTAATAAAAGTGTAGTTTGTTTTTTTTGTTAAGTTAATAAAGCTTTTTGATGAAATTTTGATAAAATCCAATGAGTCATTAACTACCTTAAGTAAATCAATTTTTTTTAAAATAGGTCTTGGCATTCTTGCAAAATTAGAAAACTCATTAACTAATTTTTCAATATTTTTAATTTGTCTATTAATTGTTTCTAAATATTTTTCATATTCTAGTCCCTCATTATCTAATTTACTTTTATATTTCTCTCGTAAGCTATCAATTGATAATTGTATTGGGGTTAAAGGGTTTTTAATTTCGTGAGCTAATTTTCTTGCAACTGTCTCCCATGCTTCGTATCTCTCTTTTGTAAGAAGTTTGTTTTGCTGTTCTTTAAGTCTTTCTATCATTAAATTAAAATTTTTATTCAATTGCGTAAATTCTTCATCCGCACCAACATCTGGAACCTTCACATCAAGAGCTCCTTTGCTAATTGAGTCTGAAGCACTAATTAAATTAATAATTGGTTTTGTAAGTCTTGATGCGAATGTAATGGCAATTGAAGTTGATAAAAATAATAATAAAGTAACTACAATTATATAGATAATTGCGAAGGTTACTTTAATTCCTGTTTGACTGTTTTCAACTGAGTAATAAAAACTTACAGCTTCCTCAGTTTCATTTAAATATCTTATAATTTCAGGATCAATATTTCTTGATATATATAAGTAAGTATCTATTAAAGAATTAATTTTGGTCATAACTGTTGTTTTATTATCTAAACTATTTGAAATAAAAACAGGTTTTCCTTCAAGGACTAAATCGTAATCTTCATCTGAAGGAACAACAAACTTTTCACTTAAATCACTCACATCAGAAATTAATATATTTCCTAAACTATCAATTAAATAGACATCATCAATTCGACGAAGGATTTTTTCAGACCTTACAATTTTTTTAAATTGATTGGGGTTTGAGTAATAAAACTCTGAGGCTCTGCTAATACCCACACTCATTAAAATTACATCAGATAAAACATTTTCTTTACTTTCTTCTAAATAATTTTTTGCTACATCGTATGAATTGTTAACAGCATTTGTAATTTGCTTATCAAAATAGTTTTGAATACCAAAATTAAAAATAAATAAAGAAAATATTGCAACTACTAGTGAAGGCATCACTGTAAATAGTGAAAAAATTGAAATGTATTTTAGATTAGTTTGTGATCCTTTTTTATTTTTTTTACCAGTATTATAAAACCTGTAAAAGTTTTTAAAAATTAAAGAAAAAAAAAATAAAAGTAAGAAAATATCGATTATTAATAATACTTGAAGATTTTCATCATTTAAGGGCACAAACCCTTCGTTAATAAAGGTTAAAAAAGTTATGATACCCATAAAAATGCATAAAAATGAAGATAAAATAATCCAATTGAAATTTTTGATAATTTTAAACATATTAAATAACCGTTAAAAATCTTTATAAATATTATATAAGTTTATACCATGAATTTTTGTTTAATAATTCTTGCTGCAGGAAATAGCCATAGATTCAAATCTAATATCAATAAACCTTATCAAAAATTAGCTGGCAAATCATTAATTGAAATAAGCATTAATAAAGCTCGTCAATTTAAACAAATAAAAAAAATTATAGTTGTCTTTAACAAAAAAGACACAAAACGAGTCAAATCACTTAAACTAAATAATATTAAATTAATAGTTGGTGGTAAAAATCGGCAAATGTCTACATTTAAAGCTCTTGATTACTTAAAAGCCAAAAAAAATATTTCAAAAGTACTTATACATGACGCAGCCAGACCAAATTTTTCCTTAAAATTATTAAACTCAATTATTATTAATATGAAAAATAATCGAGCTGTAGTTCCAATAATTAAGATTCAAGATGCTGTTAAACAAGTTATAGGATCAAGTAAAGAGGAGTACATCATTGGAAAAAAAAGAGATAATTTGTTTCTCACGCAAACACCACAGGCTTTTAATTTAAATGAAATATATCAACTTCATCAATCTAAATCGTCAAAATATAAAGACGATGATATTTCTTTATATATGGATTTAAATAATGTTAAATTTATTGAGGGTGAAAAAACTAACTTTAAAATTACTGATCAATCTGATTTTGAAAATCTTAAAAATGTTTATAAATCCAAAATTAAAATTGGATTAGGTTTTGATGTTCACAGACTTGTACCAAAAAAAAAACTTTATTTAGCTGGACTCAAAATTAAATCATCATTTGGCACTTTAGGTCATTCCGATGGTGATCCAGTATTACACTCTGTTATTGACTCAATTTTAGGTGCTTGTGGACTAGGTGATATTGGTCAAATGTTTTCAGATAAAGATAAAAAGTTTAAAAATATTAGATCAACTATTCTTTTAGAAAAAGTTATCGATCAAATTGAACCTAAGGGTTATTTAATAAATAATATAGATATTAATATTATCACTCAAAAACCAAAAATTAAAAAATTCAATCACAAAATGAGAAATAATATTGCAAAACTTTGTAAAATTTCTAAAGATAAGATTAATATTAAGGGAAAGACGACTGAAAAATTAGGAGTTATTGGAAAGGAAAAAGCAATAGCTTGTGAAGTTATTACATCGGTAATTAAATATGATTAAAACTATCAATTATTTATTTGTTACGTGCTTTGGAATAGGTTCTTTAAGATTTGCTCCTGGAACTATAACATCTTTAATAACAACAGTATTACTATTTAGTTTATTTCATATTATTAAATTACCTAATAAGACTATTTTAATTATTCTTAGTCTAATTTTTATAATTTCATTTTATGCAGTTGCAGAATATATTAAAAACAATGAAAATAAAGATCCTAAAGAGGTAGTTATTGATGAATTCATAGGTCAATCAATACCTATTTATATATACGAAATATCACATGGTATAATGAAAAATTCTCAAGAAGCAATTTTATTTTATTTATATATTTTTATTCTCTTCAGGTATTTTGATATTAAGAAACCTTTTCCAGTAAGTTACTTTGATAAAAAATATAAAAATTCTTTCGGAGTAATTTTGGATGATGTAGTAGCTGGATTCTATGTCGTGATAACATTGATTATTTTTATGATAATTAAATCAAAGTTTTTCTCATGAAAAAAAACCAGCAATTAGTTTCAATCTTAAGAAGAAGAAAAAAGAATATTTCTTTTGCAGAGTCATGCACTGGTGGATTACTATCTAGCTCTATAACATCTGTAAGCGGTTCATCCAAAATATTCACTATGGGTCTCGTTACCTACTCAAATTTATCAAAAATAACTGTATTAGATATCCCAAAGTCCTTATTAAAAAAAAACGGTGCTGTAAGTAGTCAATGTTGTTTGGCGATGGTCAATGGTTTAAGTAAAATCAGTAATTCAAAAATAAACGTTTCTATAACAGGTATTGCAGGTCCCAATGGTGGAACAAAAAGTAAACCTGTTGGCTTAGTTTACGTTGGATTAAAAATAGGCAAAAAAACTGCTATAAAAAAATATAAATTTAAGAATT
>VMHT01152519.1_pt1 | contig 10979 bp, 12 predicted proteins | sample 4693611 | NCBI WGS metagenome assembly VMHT01 (sample SAMN12280063, study PRJNA550983) | marine metagenome | isolation source: seawater sampled from same location over 5 years 0.02-0.2 micron viral filtrate | place: USA: collected off the coast of southern California halfway between the port... ... | reverse complement strand
TTGCAGGTTTCTGGAACTATGATAGTAGTGAGTTTGATTCTGTCTCTGCTCTTAGTGCAGATGATGATCAACTTGAAGCAACTTGGAAACAAGAGCATAGTCTTGCTGCATTCACTGCACCTGATCAGTTCAAATCATATGCTGATCTTGAGCAGCGTTTGAATCTTGTTCTTGGTGTTGGTCAACGTGCTTCACGTCCTTCTGTTGACAGTGAAGAGTACGAACCAAGCAACTACGATCAAGCAAGTGATGGTTTCAATGAATCAACTGCCAAGTCTTCATTCCGTGAGAAGATGAGTGCTCCAACACCATCTCCTGTTAAGAAGGAAGCAGTAGTAGAAGATGATGATGCACTATCATACTTCGCTAGTTTAGCAGAAGAATAGTATGAATCTAGTACAAGCATGGAATGAAATCTCATGGGGAGATGCCATTCCATTCACTCTGGTATTGATCGGTCTTTATTGGGTTAAAGTTAAGATTGATACCTCTGCTGGTCTCGGTAGAAAAAAGAGTAGACAGTTGAAAAAGATCATTGTCGATGCTATACTTGAAACACAAGTAAAGACAGGTAAACCTTTACTATCGATAGTAAAAGGAAATAAACCATAAAACAATACCCTCCACATATGTGGGGGGTTTTTATATTATATGAAAAAGACAGAAGACATACTAATGCATCCACTATGGATAGGACCAGTGATGCTTATGATTATGGTGGTATTGATACAGACTCTTCATACCCTCACCCACTGGCGTATGGAAATAGATGCTGATGCATTCTGTAGAAACAATGCTGAGTGGGTAGAAAGAAATACTAATGATGATGACTACTAGGTCAAAATCAATAAGTCAATTCCATAAAACTGCAAAAAAAATTCGGGCATATTTTTGCCCGAAAAAGTCAACCAGATTTCTTTAATTTATTACTAATGTAATTGTCGTCTTGCTTGTAGAAGTTTTGCTTTCTGAAATCATCTACAAACTGTTTGAAGTATGCGGGTTTGAGTAAGTAGATTTCTCTCTTCTTCTCATTCTCGTTAGTATAATGTTCAGCAATGGTAACGGGGCGGCAAACCTCGTTGCCATTTTTTATTATCATGTTACCATCTATGTTTAACTTATGAGTTCTATCATAGAAAGTTTTATCTACATGCATACCAGCAGTGTAGTGACCAACATCATATGTTTCGTAGTATTTTATGGTTCCTAGTGGATCATCAAACTCTGACTCTAATACTTTAGTGAGTTCTGCATTTGTCATTGGCCAATCGTAAGTAGAGTTGACCATATTATTTGTTAGTAGTAGTACCCAATCATAAAATGGATTACCATATACTTTGTCTGCAACTACATCAGGACGTTCACCATCTTTGATAGCATACTGATTAAAGAACACTGCATAGGAGAATACATCTTCATTGATTCTATATCTACGAAAGAAATTCTTTGCGGTTACAAAATCAGATTCAGAGAAAGGATAACTGATTGGTTTCTCATCATATTCTATGTTTGGTAGTAAGGAAAAATACATTAGTAGTTGTCTACCTCTTCTGCGAATATGAGTTTGGTCTCTTGGAAGTTTAATCCTAAAGTATATGCTACCATAGTACCATCATCATATGTAGCATAGGTTCCATCAGGTGTGAAGTTTATATCAACTTGAGTAACAGCACACATTTTATATTGTGGTACATCTCTATTTAATCCACCACCACGCATGAATGATACTTTACAAACGTTAGGTACTTTAATGAAGTTGTTTGCAATATTTTGTCCTTTTGATGTGTTAAATTCTTTACCATCAGAAAATCTAGGTAGCATTGAACGTTTAAAGATCTTTAATATTTCTTTAATATCTGCTGCCTCACCACTATTTCTTGGTATCAATTTATAATTTAACTGAAAGTTTCTTAGATCAGTTCCACTGAATAGTAGTTCAACGTTAGGGTTAAGAATAACACCACGAGTTGCACCAAACACATCATTCTGACTTAAACTTTCACCAGTAATCTTTGATATAGTTTCTCTAATTACTTTGTTTCCTATATTAGGAATTGCTTGAGAGAATGCATCACCAGCAGTGTTTAAACTATTCTGCATTGCTTGACCAAAATCACCAGACCCTGCTGTAGCTAGTGCATCTCTACCAATGTTACTGAATGCTTTACCACTCCAGTTTGCTTTGTATCCAGTGGAGATATCTTCTGGCATGTATAGAATGACAGGATCTTCAGTTGTTTTCTCGTAAAAATCTGCTCTGGTTACACTCTCATTATATACTGCAACTGAGTTACTCTTATCTTTAGTATCACCCTTGTTTATATTCTGGAATGGAGGACGGTACTGATACATTTCAAACATAACATAGTCAGCGTTAGCAGATGCTGCTATATCTTTTGGGTAACGTTTTGCACTAGTGGCACTTGCTAGTGTAGGTTCTGCTAACTGTGAAAATGCTGTGGATCCACCTTTACTTTCTACAAATTCTGTTTTATCAATTTCATTCCAAGATTTACCATCCCACTTAAAGTAAGTATCTCTCATACCTGTACCACCTTGTCCACTTTTTCGACCATTACTATACCTAGAAGTCTGAACAGTTTGTCCAGGTTTGGTTCCAAATGCTAATGGTTTTCCATCCTTCTTGTTGTGCTTCATTTACTTTGCCATCTCCGTGGATTGTTTAGTCCCATAGCCCATGATTCTTCTAGAACCCTTAATTTTATCGTAGAAAACTTCATCTGTATCTTCCCAAACAATTTCTTGTTTAATAGGAAATATAGTGCGGTTGTGGTCTCGTACAAAGTCTGCTGTTGGTAGAAGAATGGCAGTGTCCCATTCAGCAGCAGCAAGATCAAGATATAGACCTTCTACATGTGCTGTTAGATATTTATGGAAACACTTCTTAGGTAAGTCAATTCTACCTTGCATTAGTTTCTTTGTTGCGAGTAATCTTTTCTTTGGGGAGAGATAATGTAAGTTTGCACCCCAGAATTCATTCTTGTTGACAGACTTAATTACATAGACTAAAGGGAATCTATCATAGTAAGGCAACCATCTCATTTTTGCCTTATACTCAAACATATACAGGTGTCCTACAGCAGTAGTTTTTCTCAACTCATTTGCATCTTGTTCTGCAGCAACACCAGCACTGTCTGCTCTTTCGTCTTGTATGTATTTGTTAAAGTTTTTTGTGTATCTACTAGCTTGTGCTTTTACAGCAGATCTATACCAAGAGAGTGATTTCTTCTCTCCTTTTGTTTGTTCGTTTACTCTCTCAAACAGTGTTTTATATCCTGTTTGTGTGTTTGCAGAGGTGCGCTGAACTGCGCCAAATCCAGTTGCCATTTTTTCATACTCCTAGGTGATCTTCGGTTAGTATTAAGAAGTTCATCTGCCTGTCTTCACAATACTCACGTGCCGCTGACCACTTAGTCTTGTTTTTAGCGTATGTTAAAGCAGCATTTCTATATGAGGCAGTTCTTTTATTTTTGTCATTCGGTGGTTTAGTTTGTTTCTTGGGTTTAATTTCAATAATATATTTGGCAAAACCTCCAGTTTTTTCACGAACCTTAATGTAAAAGTCTGGATAGTATCGTCTCAATTTACCATCGGGAGCACGGTATGGTATGATTACTTCTTCGCTCCCCCACTCCAATATTGATTCATTCTTATCACAAAACACCATGAACTTACGTTCCCATAGTGATCTATAGATAACTCTGGTTGGATTTCCACGGTACTTCTTGGGATTTATGGGTTTATAGATCCCAGAATATGCCATAAATATAAAATGACCAACATAGGTATTTAGTGTGTCGATAGATCGTCTGTTAACCACAATGTCAGCGAACGGTGGAATGTCGTTCAGTAATAATTTTGTGGTGAAGTTTACTAATCCACCAATTGATCCACCAGGTACAGGTGCAGATTACTTTGAGATGTTTTGTAATGAAGCACAATTACCAAACACAAATACAGCTCAAGGTGAGATTAATGGATCTTACGTTGGTAGTGGTCAGGTTAAGTATCCACATAGTAGAATATTTACAGAGTTTCAACTAGGATTCTTATGTGATGCAAATATGAGTTCATTAAAGTTTTTGCAAGATTGGTTGGATTTTATTTTTAATGAGGAAGGAGAAGATGTAAATAGAAAGACATTGAGAGAAATACAGTCATTGACTACAAGTTCACTTAGACCAGAGAATAGATCAATAAGATTAAAATATCGTGATGAGTATGCATGTACTATGTTGATTAGCAAGACTGAGAGTGGTGGTAATTCTCCTATAGAAAGAGCACCTATAACATATGTTATAGAGAAAGGATATCCATATGCAATTGATGCTGTACCTTTACAGTTCGGCTCAAGTCAGCTCGTTCAGGTAACAGCACAGTTTTCCTATATGAGACACTACACGATAAAGAACGACATTACCACTATGGGTATGAAGATGGGTATATAGTGGTCAAAATCAAATTTTCAATTCCATAAAACGGGGAAAATTTTTTCCTCTCATTTTTGATCAAAAAAGTCGAGCTAAATATAAATATGAACTGATCTAGAGATTATGGCGTTACCAAAGGTTGCACTACCAACTTATGAGTTGGAAATTCCGTCAAATGGCAAGAAACTTAAATATAGACCATTTGTCGTAAAAGAAGAAAAATTACTACTGTTAGCACTTGAATCTAAGGATGATAAGCAGATTGAAGATGCTACTAGAATACTATTAAAGAATTGTATTACATCTCGTATAAAACTTGAAGATTTAGCAATATTCGATTTAGAGTACATTTTCCTCAATATTCGTGCTGTGTCAGTTGGCGAAGTTGTGGAAATGATCTTAACATGTGAAGATGACGGAAAAACTCAAGTTAAGTATAATCTCGACTTGACCCAAGTTAAGGTAAGCAAGCCAGAAGGGCATACTAACAAAATTAGTCTCACTGACACTATGGGTGTTGTTATGAAATATCCATCATTTGACGCATTTGTTAAAGTTTCGGTTATTGGCAAAGAACAGACAAATGACGATATAATTTCTATTATGGCATCTTGTATTGATCAGATATATGATGGTGAAGAGGTATATGACTCATCTACTACTTCTAAGAAAGAATTTGTTCAATTCTTAGATGGATTGACAAATAAGCAATTTGAAAATATACGAAAATTCTTTGATGATGCTCCTGTTCTAAAACATGAAATGATTATCAAAAATCCAGAAACAGGTGTTGATAATAAGTTTGAAATTCAGGGTTTAACCAATTTTTTCGGATAGCACTCTTCCACATGACAATGGAAGGGTACTATAAAACAAATTTTGCCTTGATGCAGCACCATAAATACAATTTGAGTGAAATTGAGAATATGATGCCATGGGAGAGACAAGTTTATACTAGTCTTCTCATGCAATACCTAGAACAGGTTAAACAAGAACAAGAAAAAGCAGCAAAACAGTAATGGCACACGGTTTTCTATCCTATGATCCACTAAAAGGCGAAAGTCCTTTGGCCAATTGGCTGCAGAAGAAGCTTGAGAAAAAGATTCAGACGGAAGGGGATAAATTATGGAATAAATTCCAAAAGAAATTTGCGGGTTTATTTGATAATAAGAGAGATACTACTTATAGAGGGTTAGGTAAGGGTAGGTTAGATGTAACAGGACCACAGGATCCTATTGGTGGTGGTTTGTTATCAGGATCACAAAACAGACCTCTTTTGGGTGGTGGTAAAGGTGGTATTACTAAATTAGATCAAAAAAGGATTGTAGTAGGTAAGAATCCTACTGATATTGATAATAAAGAACAACAATACAATAATTCAACAAATCCAGATGCACCAAGGTCTAGAAAGGGTGGTACTTTTACCAATATGGCTGGTGTTGGTGGATTAAGTGCTGATAATTTCTTCTTAAAGGCACAGACTGGTGTTGGTGATTCTGGAGAATATCTAACAAAAGCACAGAGAGTTGCTGATTTCCAGAAATCTCGTGATATGCGAGGTTCTTCTGATTCTGGTGCAGACATTGTTGCTGCAATGAATAGAAATACAGCAGCGATTATTAATCTAATAGACGTTACTGGAGAACAGATAAAGAATGATACTAATCTATCTCAACAATCTATACAAGCACAAGAAACTCTTTTAAATCGTCAATTAGCAAGACAAGAAGAAAAATCATTAGAGGGAGGAAATGATTTATCTGGTTTCTTAGGATCAACAGACTTTAAACCCAAAAAATCTCAAGGTGGTGGTGGTGGTGGAATGCCAGGAATGGGTGGATTATTAAGTTCAGGTTTAGGTATATTAGGTGGTGCTGCTGGAATGAAAATGCTTGGTAAAAGAGGAATATCAAGGGTTTTACCTAGACTAGCAACAAAATTTGGTGGAAAACAATTAGGAAAGAGATTCATTCAAAGTGGTGCTAAAAATGCAATTAAGAAAACTACTGCAAAACAGGTTACTAAGCAAGTAGGTAAAAATGTTGGTAAGAAGGTTGCAGCAAAAGGTTTAGGAAAAATGTTAGGAAAGAAAATTCCTATCGTTGGTCTTGGTCTTGGTGCTCTCTTTGCTGCTCAGAGAGCGATGGCAGGTGATTGGACAGGTGCTGGTATGGAATTAGCATCTGGTGCTGCATCAACAATTCCAGGATTCGGAACTGCTGGATCTCTTGCAATTGATGCTGCATTAATGGGTAGAGATATGGGATTAATGGATGGTGAAAGTAACAATAGTGGTGGATTATCAAGTTCTGCATTTAATGATAGCAATACAGGATCTAGTGAAACAACAACTAATAATGGTGGATCTGGTGGTGGTAATTGGTTTGGTAATTTATTTGGTAAGAAAAAGACTGATAGTGGATCAAGTGGAGGTTCTGCTAAAATTGCAGCAGCAGCAAAAGAATTACAAGGTATGAGCACTGCTTCTGGTCCTGATGGTGGTAAAAATGGTTGTGTGTGGGCTGTAAATAAGGTATTTAATAAAGCAGGTATAAAACCACCATGGGGATCTTCACTATGGGTACCTGATGCTGAGAAATCTATGATTAATTCTGGTTGGAAGGCAATTCCATATGATCAACAGCAACCTGGTGATGTATTTGTTATGAAAGATAAATTATCACCACCACAAGTACATATTGGTGTTGCAACTGATAATGAAAATATTTTGTCTAACTCATCTGGTAAAGCATCAATGAGTTGGATCGATGATGCAGAAGGTTATAATGAATACTATGGTGGAGAAGGTGTTTTATACAGAATGCCAGGTGGTGTGGCACCATCTTCTAATGGAACAAATCAGAAATCACAAGCGTTTACTGATATGGGAAACATTTCCAGTGGTTCTGATGCTACAACTGGAGGAACTGGATCTTCTAGTTCTCCTAATAAATTCATGGCAACATCTGGAACACCAGATAATTCAAATCAGGTCTTACAATCATCTTCAACAGTTTCTATGAATGAAAGACAAGGTTCTGGTGGTAATACTGTTGTTAATAATTACTATAGTGGTGGTGGCGAACAACAAGGTGTCAATCCTAATGGGGTTAGTGCTGGAATTAGTATGGATGGCACTGGAACATCTATGTTCCAAGATCTGAAAATTAGGACGCTAAGTTAATATGGCAAAAGAATTCCAAAATATTACTGATTTTTCTCTTAGAAGTGTTTCCATTACTTCTGTTGGTAGTAATGATGCATATGAGATTAAACAGATGGTTAATACATTCTCTTATGTTGAGAGTTTAACTAGTCCATTTGTTGCTGCTACACTTACCATTGCTGATAGTGCTGGATTATTGAACGATCTACCTATTCAAGGTGGAGAGACTGTTAGAGTCATTGTTGAGACTAGTTCTTCTGATGATCCAGTTGTATATGATCTAATAGTATGGAAGATTGGTAATCGTTATGCTAAGAATCAAACGCAATCATATACTTTGGGTTTGATTTCAGAAGAAGCATTGAATAATGAATATACTAGATTGATTAAACCGTTAGATGGAACTGGTGATTCTATTATTATAGAAATGTTGAATCAGTTGGGTACTAAAAAAGAAATATTATCCGAACCAACAGAATTCAAATTTAAGTTCCTTCCTAATAATAGAAGACCTTTTGATATTGCCTCTACTATTGCAGTTAAATCTATTGCAAAAGGTGGAAAGACAAGTAGTAAGACTAAATCTAAGAATGAAAAACAAAAGGTTACTGGTAGTGCTGGATTCTTCTTTTATGAGACTAAGAGAGGATATAACTTTTTTTCAGTAGACAAATTACTATCAAAGAATGATAAGGAAACTTGGGGAGAATATATTGAGAAACCAGCAAATCAGTCGGATGGTGCTGATGATAGGTTTACTATATCACAGGCAGTATTTAAGTCTGAAGTAGATGTCATGAAATCATTGAGGAAAGGTAAATATTCTTCTTTGATGGTATTTTTCAATCATTCTACTGGACAATATCATGAATTCATGTATAGTCTGGAGGATGCTTATAAAGGCATGTCTCACCTAGGATCTCAAAATACACCATCAGTCATTAAAACAGCAGATGCTGACAGAACGGTGTCTGATTACCCAACTCGGATTATATCTAGTATACTGGATCATGAATCGTGGTACAATGATCCCGATATTGCATCATACGATGAAGAAGACGGAGCAGAAAATCCAAGTGAATTTTGTGACTTTCACAAACACTATGCTGCTCAGTCTCTTATGCGTTATGAATTGCTTAAGAATCAGTTAGCTGAAATTGTAATTCCTGGTAATTCAGGAATATGTGCAGGTGACAAGATTGATATCAAACTTGTTAATAAAGTACCAACAGTACAAGCGAACGATCAACCATATGATCAAGAAAGTAGTGGAGTTTATTTAATTGATGAAGTTACTCATACTTACAATTCTACGCAATCTACCAATGGAAGATTTGTGACTACACTAAGGTTAATGAGAGATTCTTACGGTGACATAGATTCCAACCACGGCACTAAATAAAACACAGAGGTAATTATCTACTATGAAATCCATAGAAGACCATATTAAAAAAGACCAAGAGATCCTACAGGATCCTACAACTAATCCTCAGATGCGTAGGCATGTTGAAGGAGAACTACATGACTTAGAAGATTATGTTTCTCATCATGCAGCAGAGATTAAAGCAGGAGACCATCACGACCCTAACACAATAGAACTCTGGTGTGACCAACATCCAGAAGAACCAGAGTGTTTAGTGTATGATGATTAATTAATATGGATCAGGTATTATCAAATTTAATACCTTCCCAGAGGATTGGACAAGATGGTTTCCAATGGTGGGTCGGTCAAATTGAAGGAACCGCTGCTGATGAACAAAATAACAAAGGCGGTTACAGATTCAAGGTAAGGATTGTTGGGGATCATCCTGGCGATCCTGAAATTCTTGGGACCGATGATTTGCCATGGGCAACTGTAATGATGCCTGTTACAGCACCATTTATTCCTGGTAATTGTGGTGGAGCACACCCACAACTAGAGATTGGTTGTTGGGTGATGGGGTTCTATATTGATACTGAGAAACAAAAACCCATTATCATGGGTTCTATTGGACAAACTCCTGGTGCAACTAAAGTCTTTGTAGAGAGGACACCACAAACAAAACCTTTTACTACAGCAGTTGGACAGGTTAATGCACAGAAGGATGGCAATCCAAAACAAAAAGGAACAGATAAAAACACCGCTACTGGTGGACTATCCGATGGAACAAAAGATGGTGAAGGTAATAATAGAGTAGCAGTACCACCAGCAAAAATTACACCATTAAAGAATGATACACCAGAATCAGAGGATTGGTGTCAAGGTAAAGCAGAGAAATGTGATGAGAATGATATGATGTCATCCATGACAAATATCATGGGAGAATTTCTTGCTGCAGTACAATCTAATAATGGTAATGTTGGAACTTATATTGTTAATCAAGCAACTGGTGAGTTCTATGATAGTATTAGCATAGCAAGAGGTTATGTTAATAAGTCAATGGCGGTTGTTAATGAGTTTGTTGCTAGGGTAAAGGGATTTGTTATTGAGAGTATTAGTAAAGCAGTAAAAAATCTTATCAAAGCATTATTACACCCTTCAGATACTGGTAATGCATTGACACCTGTTACTGAGTTCTTCAATAACCTGCTAAAGCAACTGGGTTGTTCTATTGCTGATCTTGGTGACAGATTGGAAGCATGGTTAACCAATGTTCTAATGAGTCTAATCCAACAGATCTATCAGTCTGTTGCATGTCAGGTTGATGCATTAGTTAATGGTATCATGTCTAAGATCAATTCATTGATGACTGAATTGCTTCAATCAATTTTAGGTCCATTACAGGCAATTCTTGGTGCTATAGCAAAACCACTTGATATTCTTGGTGGAGCAATTAATAAGGTATTAAGTCTTCTAGGAATTACTTGCTCAGGACCAGATAGATCATGTAGTGATACTAAACAGGTATGTACTAACGGAGGATCAACACCAAAAGAAGAAGGTGACTTCTTAGATAATCTACTTGATAGTATTGATAATTTATTTCCAGCAACAGGTGCTGATTATACTCAGTATGTTTGTGGTGATGCATTTAAAGGTAAGAGTTTAAGTATCACAACTGTAGGATTTACTGGTGGTGTTCCTAAAGGTGGAACATATACTGGTAGTATTCCAGACTCAAAGACACCAGAGGCTGGTGAGAATAAAGGTGTTAAGCAAGATAAGAGAATTGTATATGATATTGGAGATGTAACTGTAAGTGAAGGTGATATTGCACGTTTTAGGATAACTCGTAGTGGATATAGAGAAATAGCATCGTCAGTTACATTTAAGACTTTAAAATATAGGGGAACTGCTGAAGAGAATACTGATTATCTTCCTGTTGATGATATTGTTGGATTCGCACCAGGTGAAATGTTTAAGGATATTCAAGTAAGAA
>VMHT01142336.1_pt1 | contig 10979 bp, 23 predicted proteins | sample 4693611 | NCBI WGS metagenome assembly VMHT01 (sample SAMN12280063, study PRJNA550983) | marine metagenome | isolation source: seawater sampled from same location over 5 years 0.02-0.2 micron viral filtrate | place: USA: collected off the coast of southern California halfway between the port... ... | reverse complement strand
GGATCGCGCAGCGCAGGCCGAAGCACACTACGAGAACGCCAAATTGCTGTATGATCTGGACGTTGACTTGTTCAATTCGATATCAGGTTTTACATGGCAGCTTGGTGCCAAGATCAAAGGCGATTACTACGGACGCAAATGGTACCAGCAGCAGAAGGAAGCACGCCAAGCACGCCGCATCCTTGCACCGAAGGCACCGACCGAAGCCGAGGTCGCAGCGAGACGCGCCGAGATGTTAAAGCGCAGCGCATAACATCACCAGCAACGAGCAAGCCCCGCCATATCGGCGGGGTTTTTTTGTGCCTCAAAAAAAAATCGGCTCGCTTCGCTCGCACTTTCCTCCCTTAGTAGCTAGTGAAACGACAGCCATCCAGCCCAGCCGCAAGGCCGGGCTGGCTCCCCCACCCCCCACTGTGTTCCGGCACGAAGCGCAGAAAACTACCGTGATTTTTCCTTAAACATTTATGCATTTATTCCCCGCTTTCCCCATATTATTCTTTGCATTGCTGCATTAATGCAGTAACATAATCAGATCAAGGAGGCATTGATGATTGAATTTTTAATAGCAGCATCATTCATAGTCGGCACGTTCGGCTTCACTCTTTTCTTAATTCAGATAATCGAGGAGGCCATCAAGCATGTCAAAAAATATCTGTAAATATTGCCATGACAAAGACGATGGCTGGGTCAGAGAAGATGACGGCTATGGCGGTCTGCAATGGACGCACTGTGTCTGTATGCCAACGCTTCCTGTCAGTGATGGTCAACCAACTTGGGAACAAGAATGGTCTGACTTTGGTGAGGTCTATGACGATGAGCCTCAATATATTTAAGGAGACAAACAACTATGACTAATCTGTTTGAACAAACACATCTGGATTTCATCTCGGATGTACTGGCACCGATGTCAGAATACCCCACTCATATCGTGGCGATGGCTAATAAAATCTGTGATGCCAACCCTGATATGGATCGTGAAAAATTCTTAGCTCGCGCTGTCTCTGCATGGGAGGGAGCGCAGCTTGATCGCATGCAGTCAGAGCATGATGACTATGAAATGTCCACCAAAATTTGGAGCGCAATGTAATGTCTAAGTATGATGAAGTCACCAAGCAGATCACTGCTCAACTCAAGTCAGGCACCAAGCCTTGGATCAAACCATTCAATGGCAGCGGCAGCTTCATGCCAACCCGCACCACTGGTCAATACTATCGCGGCATCAACGTGTTGCTGCTGTGGTTACAACAGCGCAGCGCACCGATGTGGATGACATATCGGCAGGCCGCTGCTCTTGGTGGACAGGTACGCAAGGGTGAGAAAGGCACCACTATTTGTTACAGCGCACCGCAACAAAAGAAAGACAGTGACGAAACCTATCAAGTTATGAAGTGGTACTCTGTATTCAACTGCGATCAGATCGATGGCTTGCCTGACCAATACTATCCAACGGTCACTGGCTTCACGAATCCTGACAGTCAGATACCATCAGTCAATGCATTCTTCTCTAACACCAGCGCAGAACTCAAGCATGGCAGCAGCACAGGTGCATTCTATATGCCTAGTCAAGACCGCATCGAGATGCCTGACTTCGATCAGTTTAGATCTGGGCTAGATTATTACTCAACGCTGGCACATGAGCATGTCCATTGGACAGGCCACAAGTCACGCCTTGATCGCAGCATGTCACCCAAAAAACGAGAGTATGCCTTTGAGGAATTGATAGCGGAGATGGGAGCCGCATTCCTCATGGCTCATCTTGGACTAGAGCCATCAGTCAGACCAGATCACACCGACTACCTAGCCAACTGGCTTGAGGCTCTTGGCAGTGACAGCAAATTTATATTCCAAGCTGCAAGCGCAGCATCCAAGGCTGTTGATTACATGATCGACAAGCAGCCAACAATCCAGACATGGGAGGCAGCATAATGCCTAATCCGCTTTACCTATCTCGCACTTCAGCCAACGCACTAATGGTCATGCTTGATACTGAGATAGATTCATCAGAAGAAGTTCTTAGTAGCAAACATGAGCCGGAAGACTACATCAATCTTGGTTATAAACTAATTGCATATGGTGAGTATCGTGAATGGTATGAAGCGCAAGATTGCTTTGATCCATTGGGAGGTGATGATGAATAGATTTGATGATGTGTATGATACCACCGAGCAGCGCCAGCCCACATATAGCTGGGCGCAATCGGTGGATATCATTAACAAGATTGTTCACGCATCGCTTGATGAATGCATGTTGTCAGATAAAGACAAGCAAATGATTATCTCTGCTTGGTCTACAATACTGCGAGGTGTGTAATGTTTATTGAAAAGCACATACCTGTACCGCCTCGACCATCTCATTTTGTTGAGCAAATGGAAGCTGGTGATAGCGTGCTGTTTGTAACAGAGATAGAAGCGTTAAGGATGCGAGATGCTATGCGCTATCGCAATGTAAAATATGCGATGCGTAAACTCAAAGAGGGCTATCGTGTATGGCGTATGAGTTAATCGTCTAAGTTCTTAACAATCTGAACCACCCTACCAATGACCCGCACATCACAAAGCTTGACTGTGCGGTTCTTTATTATCTGGAACAAAGCGTTCTGACCTTCAAGCTTCTTCCCTAATTCCAAGCCTTCATCAGCAATGAACAGAACAGTGTTACCTGTGTCAAATTTCTTTTGCTTGCGGATAACAACGATGTCACCAATGTCAACGCCATGCGATCTTGATCGTCTATCAAATCTATACGCAACTATATCACCAGTTAAATTATACACCGTCACCTGCCCTATATCTTTTTCAAGATGATCCTTCAGCGTGATCTTTCTTGAAGCCGCATCCAATGTTGCGTTCTGTGATAATTGTGGGGCTGATCCCGCTATGTGGCTAAGCTTGCCTATTGTCTTGGACGATGGAACAAACTTACCACCGTTCAAAAATCTTGTTATGTTGGTCGGGCTTGTACCCGCCATGGTTGCCCACTTATTAGCTGACCATTCACGCGTTTGCATAATCGATCTCATCCAAACACGGATTGCTTTTGCTTCGTAGTCTTCCATCTCATCGATACCTCCTACTGTATAAATACAGCATGAAACACCAACCGTCATTAGAGCTTAATGCAGTATTGCATTAGTAAGGCTATTGCGCAAGCCTGCATAAATGCAGTAGATTAATTACCATGTTGAGTTATATATCACAGTTGGAAGCGGCGGCAAGCGCAGCAAATGTAACAGTATTACAGGCATTTAGAATGTCTGGCGTACCCACCAGCACATACTATCGAACTATTGCTGGGAAAGATTTGCGTTTATCGACTGCCGAAAAGGTACTGAATGCGATCAGAGTTCACGCATTACAGCAAACCCAAGGCAATCAGTAACAATTGGGAGCAATTAGTTACTGGCTTGGTGTCACTGCGCCATGACCGAGGCTGGTCACAAGAAGAATTAGCTGATCGTATTGGCTGCGCGTCTTCACTTGTTCACAAGTGGGAGCAATACAAGAGAGTGCCATCTAATTTTCTTTTAATCTGTTGGATGGATGCACTTGAAGCGCAAGTCGAAATCAAAACCAGATAAGACAGGCCACTCGCAAAAGTGCCAAGGCTGCGGTGACATCACACCTTGGTATGTAATCTATGGGCATGGGGTGTTGGTCTGCGTCTCATGCCATGAGGAAAAACGATGGCAACATCTCAGCGCAATAAAGGAAACTATCACGAAAAATGGTGGGTCGAATGGCTATCATCGTTCGGTGCCAAAGCGAAAAGGCAACCTCTCTCAGGACAGTTGGGTGGAGAGTTTAGCGGAGACATCCGCATCGAAACCAAAGCCGGAGTTCTGATAGCCGAGAGCAAATACCAAGCTACTGGTCGTGGCTTCAGCTTCCTATCCAAGACACACAAAGAACAAGAGGCTGACATCTATTTGCTCAAGCAAAAGAGTGGACCAAACTTTATATGCATTGAAGCCAGCAACCCTATCGCTGGAAAGATTATCGGCTGGCTATCAAGGAGGGACAAATAGCCAGCCGACTTCACTATTAGCGGCGATGGGAGACTAGCAAGCCGCAATTCATACTGCATTAAAGACTTGCTTCTTGTCAATTATATATTAGACTGGTGCATATATGCAGCATTATAAGAACACATCCGATTACATAGAACGTGCGCTGCTTGGCAAGCCGGAAGGCTATCCAGTGTGGCTGCGCTTCAAAGATTGCCAGCTAATCAATCGATTGCTGGCTGAAGCTGCGGCAAGCAGCGATGACCAAGACGTTCGTAAATTATACGAACGATTCAACACGCAATACAAGGAGACAACATGAACGATTTGTTTGATCGTATGGGACTTGATCAGCCGCCTATGCCTACACATCTCTATCGTGCTAACGCACCTATTACCAGCATCGAAGCTGCCGAAAGCATTGATGTTACGCACCTTGAAAAGATCGTGCTTGATGCTGTCAAATATTACACAAGAGAGGCTGCGTCTGCCACTTACAATGGCTGCATCTCTGATGATGTACGCCTGCGTTGTAAGAATGTGCATGGCATTGAAAGCTATTCATCTGTCACTGCTAGGTTTGCATCGTTAGAGCGCAAGGGTTTGATCCAGTACACTGGCGAGAAACAGCCCGGTCGCAGTGGTCGCAAGCAAAGAGTAATGATCGCAACAAATGTTTAGTATGATGGCTGACGCTATGCGTCTCGACATAAAGGATCCGCTTGCCAAGTGGTTGCTTGTCACATTGTGTGACTATGCCAATGAGCAAGGCGAGTGCTGGCCTAGTACCTTTACCCTTGCCAAACGCACTGGCATGGGGCGGTCAACTGTGGCTAAGAAACTAAATGTTCTGATCGATGGAGGTTACATCGAACGCATGCCTACCGCATTCAACTCAAGCACATACCGTGTCTATGTGGGAGACACCGGTGTCTCTGTGGTAGACACCACTGTCTCTGAGGTGGGCAGTAACCTATCAGTAACCAATCATAAACCAAAGAAGATAGCGATCCCTGATGATTGGGTTGCTTCATCTGAATTGCGCGCGGAGATAGATGCGTTGCCAAACATAAAGGAGATAGACCATGACGCTGAACAAATTGAGTTCCGTGAATATTGGCAAGCCGAGGGAAGAAAGTACGTTAGCTGGGATCGTAAGTACAAATGGTTCATGCGTGAGTACCGCACCAACAAGCGAGGTTTCATTAACAGCGGGGGCGCAGCGTCAGCTAGAGGTGGGCGATCCCAACAAGGTCTCAGCCAGAGTGAGAGAATGCGCGAGTACCTTGCTTCCTAGCCTACAAGAAAATCACAGCCAAGACTTCACACTCATGGGCTATTCAATTGGGCGTGAGGATATAGACAAGCTTCAGTATGCTTTGACTGTAGTTAAACAAAGTATGGAGCCGCTGCCTCACAAGATGATTGTCCAGCAGATCAAGACGATTGCACCATTGGTTACGCTCGGTGCATCGTTCGATGTTGATATGCTCAACGGCAAGACTGAGGCTCTGGCTAGAGAATTGTCGCAGTATCCTGCCGACATTGTTATCTATGCTGTCGATAAGGTTAAGAAGAAAGCAAAGTTCTTCCCATCTTTTGCAGAGTTTGCAGAGATCTGTGAACCTATGGCTGCACCTCGTATTCTTTTGCACAATAAACTGCATAAATGCATTGATATGCACAGGTAGGTATGCAATAATGCAGTATAAATAAAGGAGTGGACATGGAACGCAAAGGTTTCATCGGGGGTTCTGACCTCTACAATATATTGCGCGGTGACTGGCATGACCTATGGTTAGTCAAGACAGGTCGCAAGCAGCCTGACAATCTCGACCACATCTTCAAAGTTAACCTTGGCAATGTGACTGAGGCATACAATTTAGAATGGCTGTCGAAAGATACTGGTCTTGCAATAGCAGACGAGCAGTCGGCTGCAATGTCTACGCTGCTTGGCGTACCATTCAAAGGGCAGGCTGATGGCATTGGCACTGACGAACAGGGTGTTAAATACCTGATCGAGTGCAAGCATACATCGAACAACAGGTCTATGAACCAGATGCTTGACAGCTACATGCCGCAGATACAGTTATATATGTGTCTGTTTCAACTGAAGCAGGCATATCTGTCAGTCATCTTTGGCAATGAGCATGACTATTGCACAGTAGATTACAGTCAAGATTATCTGCATGCCGTTGTCACTAAGGTGGCAGAGTTCTGGCAGCTAGTTACCTCTGACACTGAGCCTAGCTATGACCTAACCACATTCAAGATTGATTGGTCTGCTATCAACATCAACGGCCTCAAGCTTCGTGATGCTAGCAAGGACAATCACTTCACATCATTAGCCTCTGACTTTGTATTAACTGTAGACAAAGCCAAAGAACATGAGGCCATCAAGAAAGAATTGCGCTCGCTCGTTGCTGACGATGAGCGTGAGGTTTTCTGTGACTTACTCACTATCAAACGCGACAAGCGAGGGGCTTGCCGCATCACTGTAAAAGAAGGAGACGCCAATCATGGCTGAAAAAACACAGGCCGCTGCGCCAGCAAACTTTGACGAAGCAATGCTTGCATTCCAAAAGCTGCAAGTATCTGCCGTCAAGTCGGGCAAGAACCCACACTTCAAATCTAATTACGCAACGCTTGAGGAAGTAATCAAGGCTGCGTCACAAGCCAATGAGTTTGGGCTGTATTTTACACAGCCACTAGATCTTATCGTGCTTGGCGATCAGATCATTCAAGTGGTGCAGACCACTATCGTTCATGCGCCAACAGGAGAGAAGCGGGTTAGCCCCTGTCCTGTGCGCAGCAAAGATCCATCCGATGCTCAGAAGATGGGCAGCGGTATCACCTATGCAAAACGCTATGGCTTACAAGCTGCGTTTGCATTGCCGTCAGCAGATGACGACGGTAACGAAGCGTCTAAAGGCGCACCAACCAAACCTACCATTGTGGTAACACCAACAGCGGGAGCTTCATTCTAATGGAATACGACAACACTAATCAGGGTGCAGCGCACCCACCGTTCGAAACACAGCAGCTTATCTTAACTGGTAAGCTGGATGTGGAGGGTGACAACAAGCAGGTCGCTATCGTTAAAGACACTGACAAGAATGGCGAAGCTATCCTTGTCGTGTATCAGCGCATCGGTTGCATGTATTCTAATGCTGATGCAACAGCAGAAAACAAGCAGCCTGCCTACTCTGGACCACAAGATGGCAACCGTAGGCTAGCTGCATGGCGTTCAACATCAAAAGATGGGGTCAACTTCCTCTCTCTTAAAACACAAGAGAAATATGCTAGCGGTGCATCACCCCAGCCAGCAGCACAACCAGCGATTGCTGCCAATGACGTACCATTTTGATGACTTGTGTGAGCGTTACAAAGTCTCAATGCTCACATTCAAAAGGTTTGTCAGAGCGAATGGGTTGCAATATTTAAGGATTGGCAACTCATTCGCAATGAATCAGGATCAGTTTGAACTGTTAGAAGAATCGATGACGCGATGTTATCTATCCACAAAAGAGGCGAAGTTTGGCACATCCGTGGCACCGTCAGCTATGCGGGTGAGACACGCAACATCAGAAGATCAACAGGACAAAAGATCAGGCGGCAGGCCGAGGAAGTTTGCCGAGCCTATGAGCAGCGTATCCTAAATGAAATGCGGGGTGGGGATAACCTCACCCCCTTCTTTGAATTGGCAGAGGACTGGGTATCTCTTGGTCGCGGAGATACCGACAATCGGAACGCCTTGCTTTTGTCTAATTTCTTTAAGAGCAAAGCAGCATCCGAAATCAACACAGAAGCGTGGAACCTTTTGGTTCGCCGCAAGCTGAAAGGTTGTAGTAATTCACACATCAACCGCGTTAGAGCGACACTTGTAGCGATATTAAACCACGCTTCTGTGACTATAATTATACCACGGCGAAAAGAATTAAACGATAGAGTAAGGTTTTTATCTTACGAAGATCAGGAAAAATTATTGTCGTGCTACCCTGATTTCATCAGGCATTATTTTATTACGCTATGCTATCAAGGATTCCGCAGACAAGAAGCGTTGAACCTACAACGGCAAGGCGTAAACTTTGAGAGCAACACCATTCAACTCAAGGTCAAAGGTGGCAAGCTTCTTACTGTACCCATGCACCCAAGAGTACGCGAAGCGTTGCTGCCCCATATAAGGCAGAGCAACGCGCAGCTAGTGTTTCTTAATAAGGCAGGCAAGCCTTATTCATTTGGAGATAGCCTCAAAGGATTGCATAATAGAGCCTGCAAAAATGCAGGCATCAATGACTTTACTATCCATGATTGGAGACACCATTTTGCCAGCCGATTGATGATGGCTGGTGCTGACTTAAACTCTCTAATGAAATTAGGTGGTTGGGAATCTGAGAAGATGGTGTTTCGATACGCATCAGTTTCTAATGAACACACCAGAGACACACTGGAGAAACTTAAATGAGAAAACGTCAACGAAATCCGGTAGTTATAAACAGTGTACTTACCCTTGGTAAGGGTGAGGTCGCGTGTTCGAATCACGCTGGCAGCACCATTCTTTCCTTAATAAACAAAGCCTTACGCAGCCATTTGTTCTGGCTAATGACCTGCATTTATGCATTGTTCTACACCTTTATACACCTTTATAACCCCTATTAAGCACACCAGACGCACAGAGGAAATGCATTAATGAAGCGCGGAAAACAAATCAGGCCGTCACAAAGATACAGCAGAGAGATGCCGCAGTATCATTACTCTCCATCGTTGGAAGTAAACGCTCGCAAAGAAACAGAAGCTAACAAGAAGGCATGGCAACAGAATGCAGCATCGCTGTCCGATGATGCTTTTGCAGATGATGTTGTTACGGATGATGAGGTTGGCACAATCTATCACCGGCAAACAGAGATAGCCACAGGCTGGTCGCAGCTTGGTGGTCATTCAGAAAGCAACAATGAAATAGGAAGGAACACAAAGACATGAACAGAAGCGATTGTTTAGAGCTTGCATTCAATGCAATTCAAGACAGAGGTGCAAGCTATGGCACACCAGAAGCAAATTTCAAAAGAATAGCCAAGCTATGGTCTGTCTATAAAGATGTGCAGTTCACTGTTAAAGATGTCGGCATGATGATGACACTGCTAAAGATAGCGCGTCTTCAACACACCGACCATGACGATTCATTTGTTGACATAGCTGGCTATGCAGCGGTTACTGCCGAAGCGATCTCCGGTATTGAAGATACTCAGCACCCTCAAGAGGATCCGCAAAACATTGTACCCATGAAACAGGATTAGGATTATGCGGATCAATGATCTGAAAAATTGCCTGACCAAAACGCTGCTGTTCAAATCCTTTGACGAAGGCGTAAGTGTCATGGAATTTGTAGCCTCTCGCTCTGGCAAGCCACGCTGTAGTTTCCTGCTCCACCAATTCGATCTGACCCAAAGCCCAATTGTGCTTGTGTCCACTGATGTACAGCGAAGCGTTCGACTTAAACTTGGCCATCTTGTTCTGGGCATGAAGGCTGTTCCATTGGGAATGACCCGGCATATCATGGGCGGCGTGGATGCGGCAGGATCTGCCGTTCGGGAACTTCAACTCAACTCGCGCCTCCCAATCCTCAAGAATACTATGAGGAGAGCGCATCCATTTAAGCGGATCACCGGCACCAGACCACATATCGTGGTTGCCGCCAATCAGAATGAGAGGGTTCATCTCGTTAATTAACCACTCGACTAGCTTCCAAGCTGTCTTGTGAGAGGTGTCTTGCTCGCCGTATAAGCGTCCTAGACGGCCTACCCAATTGTTCTGGTAGTCACCTAGGTTGCAGCCATACACACCCTCATACTCGTTGATTATACGCAGATGCTCACGCAGATTATCCCAATCGCAATAGTTATCATCGATGTGAGGATCACCCATCCATAGCAAACCAATGGGTTCATCCGATTTCATCTGAATCGGTATCCATTTCTTTGCATCTTTATTAGCTTTGCGTTTCTTGAACCGGCTATGAAGATGGTCAATCACTTCATCAATAGGGATGTCATCTTCTGGCAATGGCGGGATAGTGTATCGGCTGTCAGCAAAGTTTTCTTTTGCTTTTTGAATACGGTTTTGAAGCGTTGCCAATGGTATACCGCTGGCTTCAGATGCTAACTTTAATGTGCCATGTGTGTCATATAACTTCTGGGCTTCATCAAGTTGCTCTTTACTAAGTGTCATTACAATCCAACATAAGTTGTTTAAGGGCTGGACCACGCGTCTTTATTTGCTGATACCAGAGAGAATCTTCCATTTGGGCAGCAGCCTCGTTGAAGTCTCTATCCTCTAGCGCAGCAATTAACTTTTTGAAGCGCGAGAATCGAGGCCACCCAAGGTTGAACACCATCGATGCAAGCACTAGCTGCGCTGGATCAGGCAGATCACGCCACCAATCCATGCGGTCATCAAGCTCATCGATAGCGACCTTAACGTCATCTGCAAGAATGACTTTGGCTGCATGCTCTGAGATAGGTGTCTGAAGGTTATGCCCATAGCCGATTGTTGGAACGCCAACAGTGTCGGTATACATAGAAAGGCTCTTGCCCTCATGCTTTGCAATGAGGTCAGTTAGCTCTGATACTATAATCATTTCTTAAACATCTTTGTTAGCTGCTGAACACCGAAGCTGGCGGCAAACACAACACCAACGGCTGTTTTGTAGAAGTCAGGCATTGACTGCAACGCATCGAAACCACGCTGCACGATGTCTTCATGCCCTGTGAATGCTAATATAAGGGGGATGCTTACAAGAATCGTAAGCCATTCGTCTTTCAAACTGGCGTTAGAATTTTTTGCCTGCTCTATATTCCAGTCTTGTTCGCCAGCAGCTACACGCTTGGCTACCTCAACCTTGGCCTTCTGTGTCTCAACCTTGCCTTGCATCCATGTGCCAGCAAGGGAGGCAACAGCATTAACAATAGCAATCATTTCT
>VMHT01216589.1_pt1 | contig 10980 bp, 2 predicted proteins | sample 4693611 | NCBI WGS metagenome assembly VMHT01 (sample SAMN12280063, study PRJNA550983) | marine metagenome | isolation source: seawater sampled from same location over 5 years 0.02-0.2 micron viral filtrate | place: USA: collected off the coast of southern California halfway between the port... ... | reverse complement strand
ATGCGGAATTATAGGCCGCCCTCGCAGTATTCTCAGTACCGTGCCGGTGATATCGACTCTGGTTATCAGGCCGGTAACATCAGGAATCTGTATCAAGCAGATCAGCGCGGCGTTGACTATGAGGCTGGTACATTTGATCCGGGATATGAGGCAGGAAGCCGAGATCAGGGTTATCAAGCGCGTGAACTAATGTCTGGTTACTCGGCTGGTGAATTTGATCCTCGCTATACTGGTGGCGGGATAGATCAAGGGCCGGGATTCCAAGCAGGCACCATTGCAGACCCAGCCACACTAGAAAAATACATGAACCCGTACCAGCAGTTGGTCACGGATATTCAAAAGCAAGAAGCGCAAAAGCAATCTGACATAGCCCAGTCCAAGATAGAGCAGCAGGCTGCCGCATCAGGTGGTCTGGGTGGATACAGAGAAGCCATCTTGTCGGCAGAGCTTGGCGCTGATACGAGAAAGCAGCTTGCAGATATTCAGGCTACTGGCGATCAGGCTGCCTTCAAGCAAGCTCAAGCGGCGTTTGAAGCTGATAGAGGGGCGCGACTATCCGAAGGCAAGTTCGGTTTAGAGGCGGCAGCCCAGCGTCAGCAAGCGTTACAAGCGGAAGAGAAGTTTAGGCAAGATGCGTTTGCCCAAACAGAATCCGGCAGAGCACTGATGGAAAAGCTTGAACAGTCAGCATTCCAAGCAGGTGAGCAGGCCAAGCAGGAAGCAGCAAAGCTTGGTCTTACAGCGCAGCAGCAAGAGGAAGCCGCAAGGCAGGCAGAAGAAAAGTTCAAGCAACAGCAGTTCGGCACTAATGAGCAGCTAAGACTTGCTCAACAGAAAGAAGAACGTGCTGTGTTCCAAGCTGGTGAAGCAGCTAGACAGCAGGCTGCAAAACTTGGATTGACGGAACAAGAGATGCAAGAGCGGGTCAATCAGGCTGAGAATCAAGCTCGTATGGCTGCTCGTCGGGAGAACGCTGCACTCGAAGAACAGCGAGCAAGGCTTGGTCTGTCTGCCATTGCTAGTGACAGGGCTGATCGTGGTCAGCAACTAGATTCCGCCCGGTTACTTGGTCAGCTAGGCGTAGATGCACAGCGTATGGAGATCGAGCGTCTCAGGAACCTGCAAGCTGCCGGTGAGATTGAGCGCATGATGTCACAGCGCGGCATGGATATGGGGTATGAGGACTTCTTGCGTCAGCAGGCATTCCCAAGAGAACAGCTAGCGTTCTATAACGCGATGCTTCAAGGGTTACCAGTCACGCCGGGAACAACCACGACAAGCTTCGGCGGCCCTAGCGATACCGAGCGATTGCTTGGCGCAGGCATTGGCGGTGTCGGTTTGTATAACGCCACACGGGGTTAGTAAGAAGTTATGAACATACTTGATGTTGAAGACATGATTAAAGGGCTGCCAGACCAACGGCTACAGCAAGAAGCTGAAGCTCCTACTGGTCAGGTGCCTCAGTTTCTTGTGATATCAGAGATACAAAGACGCGCAGATATGCGTAAACGTTTCGCTGATCAGCAACAACAGGCTCCTCAAGGCACGGTTAAGGATCAGGTGCTACAACAGGGTATCGCGTCCGTAGCACCCCCTCCGCAGCCCATGCAGGCGGCTATGGGCGCGGCACCAATGCAGGCCCAGCCTATGCCTCAACAGATGTACAGCGGCGGTGTTGTGCAGATGGCTCCCGGTGGGCTTACTAGGGACGATCTTGGCGCTCTTTACGATTATCAGAGACCAATGGTCTCTACTCGACGCGGAGCTAGACCAGCCCCCAACAGCCTCTCACGAGAGGAGTTGATATTGGCAGAGCTTGGCGCGGATTATAAAGGATTTATGCCGGGGAACTTTGATTCTCCGAGTGCTAAAGATGTTTTCATTGATGATGCTCTAGCGTTTGCCAACAGCAGAACTGGAGGCACTGCTCCGGGTATCGTGACCCAAAACGCAGGAGTGGACGAGCTTGTTGATAATGCTCTCAGGCAAGTTAACCAAGCGGAAATAGATGATGGCGACAAGATAGTCGATCCGCCTGAGGGTGCAGCCGGAGGAACAACTCCTATTACCAAGGAGGTTGCTGAGACAGCCAGTGCTGTTGTTACGCCTGAAACCAAAGTTAATAATGATCTAAACAAGCCAGATCCAAACAAGTCTCCGTTGAGCGTATATGATCAAGCAATACAAGAATATGGTGAGCTTAAAGGAAGCACTATCGATGCAAGCGGTGCAACACGAGGTGTTCTGGATCTAGCTAGAGAGAGCCTTGCGAGTGACAACCTAACCAACGCAACTACAGACCTTTCGAGTCTGACCAACACGTTTGCTCCAGACTATATGCAGTACATGCCTGAATATAAGGAGCTTATTGAGGCAGCAGAAAGACGTGCAGGTTTAGCCGATGAGCGAGGTCGCAAGGAAGCGGCTGCTCAAGCACTGATCCAACTTGGCGCAGGCATTGCTGGTGGCAATCTTGCTGGTGGAATATCAAAAGCTGGTGAGACCGCCGCAGATATTAGGCGTGAAGCTAGGACGGAAGCGAGTGCTGAACGGCAGCTATCAGAGCGCATGAATATGGCTCAACAAGAAGCTCGAATGAACCTTGGTATCAAGAGCGAAGCAGCGAGACAGCAAGCCATTGAGAAACAAAATGATCGAGCACTAGCTGCATTTGAAAGTGATCGTCGTGCAGAGCTTGAAAAGCTAGGGTTAGATGGCGCAAATCTGAGGGCGCGACTAGGTCTAGAAATGGAAGCGGCTAAACTAAATGTTCTTACAGGCGAGGGCGACAGAAAGGCTGCGTTTGATCGTATCGCTGGCATAGTTGCCGCTGAAAGATACGGAGATTTGGCGTTGGCGGATCAGACTGGTCTTGTTCGCGCTCAACTGGCGGCATTCTCAAGCACCATTGAAAAAGTGATGGAAGACTATATAGCGAACAATCCGAGAGCAACGCCGCAGCAGATAGCAGACCATGCTACGAAGATGGCTGATGCTTTGGGCATACAGAGCTTGGATAGCCTCAAGGCACAGCGAAGCGCAGAATCTGGAGGCGTTGGCTCCGGTAGCGGTGTTAAAGAACCCCAAGCAAATACCTCGACGGCAACCGAACTGTCTGCCACAACAGACGAAGATCTCCTTGGACTAAGGAACCTGTAAGTTGGCAAATCCTCTAGCCTCTTTCAGGGAGCGGTATCCAGAGTACGACGATATGTCGGACTATGATCTTGCCGATGCTTTGTACAAAAAGCAGTACTCTGATATGGACAGGGGCGAGTACTTTAACAAGCTGGGGATTAACGCCGCCTATGAAGAGATGAGCGGCACCGACTACGCCCTTGGTTTGGGCGGCGAGATGGTGGCTGGTGTGGGCCGTGGCCTTGGTAAAGGCTTACTTGGCATCGGTGCCGGTCTAGCGGGTATCGCTGACGCTGCAACGAACAAGGTTGGCCTCGAAGATCTTATCGATAGCGGCGAAGACAACGAGCTAATCAGGCTTGCTAATGAGGGCAAGAGAGCCATCGATGACTCTATCGGTGTTGGCGATGCTTACAGAGACTCCTATGCCGTCAAGGTGTCAGAGGCTTTAGGATCGATTGCATCCTTTGCCGTGCCCGGACTGGGTGTTGCTGGTGCTGCTGGCAGGCTAGGTGCCGGTGTTGCAGCAAGAGGTGCTGCCGGTTCTGGAGCGACTTATGTAAGTGGCGCTGGTTTTGGCGCAGATGATCAGCTTCAGAGAATCGAAGCATCTAGAGCCAAAGGTATAGAGGTAGATCAGGATACCGCCGATAACGCAGTGCTGGCGGGTATGGTTGTTGGACTCTCGGAGGCATTCACCCCGTTGTCTGTTCTCAAAAAGGTACGAGGACTCAAGGAGCCGAGAGATCGATACAACGATCTTGAGAGGATAAAGAAAGATGCGCTTGAAGCTGGTGACGAGGTTGCAGCAACCCGTGCTTTGAACGAGCAGCTAGGTATACAGCGGCAGATGTCCCGCGTCATGAACAGCACGGATCGCGTAGTCAGCGCACTCAAGACTGGCACCGTGGAAGCCACGCAAGAAGCAGTCAATAGCCTTCTTCAAGATACCATCCAGTCTGGTATGTACGATGACAGCATAGAAATAGGCGACAGTCTTTGGGATGACCTGACTGTTGGTTTCGGCGCTGGTGCCTTGGTCGATGGGATCTCTGTTGGTGTTGCAAACAGGCGCAACCGCATCATGCGTCAATCTCTAGAAGAGAAAGAGGTAGAACTTAGAGAAGAAGAAGAGGAGCAACGAGAGAACTATTATCAAGCGGCAGATAAGGCCCGTAGAGAGGCTGAGAGGGACGATAGACTTAGGCGGGAGCAAGACTACGCGACTCTAAAAAAATTAGGTATAGCTCCATCTAGAGAGGAGCAGATCGCTGCAATAGGCGAGTCTGTGCGTAAAGGCGTTCCGTTTGATTCAAAGCAGGAAATAGATAAAGACTCTAAGCTTGAGTATGGGTCTTCTACTGATACTGAATATAATAAGCGCGTCGGCAGGTTCTATGCGTCACAGATTGCTAGAGATGCGGCTCAGAAGGACGGTGAGTTCCCAGATGCAGGGACGTTTACAATTGTTCCAGAAGAAGCTGTAGACGTAAGGGTCGATCCAGAAACCAACAAAGTCATTGAAGAAATTCCCGTTGTTCAGTACAAGGTTGTTCACTCACTAAGCGGTCAAGAGTACGGCACTCGCGCAAAGGAGTATGAGTCCGCTGCCCACCTTGCATCTAACCTCAATCGAGAGCTAATCAATCGCAACGTCACAAACTCCGTCATCGATTCGATGGATCTTTCCCCTGAGGCATACACGTCACAGCAAGCAGAAGCACTGTTCATGGCAGGCCAGAGGTTGGTCAGACCAGAGAATATGTCGGTCACTGCTGAAGTCTTGAATGAAGCAGGCAGAACCACCTCTGGATTTGGAACAAAGTATCTCGAAGGTCGATCAATAGACTCGCTGCACATGGAGCAGTACGGAGTCCCTCCGCTTACAGATCGCGGAGAAAAGATATACAAGCCTCTCTCAAACCTTACCGTTGCTCAAGAGATCAACTACAAGCGTAGGCAGCAGGGTCTGCCAGAGAAAGATAGCTTTACGCTGCCAGAGGCTAGGACGGCTCTAGGAGATGACTTCTATCGTGTCTTTGATGTGATGGCTGGGGTCAAAGAGACCGCGCCTACTGATCAAATCACAGACTTTGGCACCATTGGTGACAAGATATCCAAGAGCAGGGAAGAGTATAAAAGCGATCTAGCCACCAAGCAGGCGATACAATCTACGTTGCAGTCCAAGAACATTGTTGCAGACGTAGAGTCTCCTGCGATGCGGTATGTGTTTGAGCAGATTGTAAACGAGAGCAAGATCTCTAGCATGTCACCATCACAAAGGCTTGTGTTGGTATCCGAGCTTAGTCGATTGCCCATTGTCCCCGGCGATGCTCCTGTTGGACTTCCCGATTTCACTCCTAAGCCGTACACCCGAAAGCTATACAACGAAACCCTGACTCATGTGCAGTCTACTGGTGATGGATCTATAGAGAACATCCAAGACTTCATCGCAGACAAGATTGATGATCGAAGGCTAAACGTTACAGCATCAAAGTTACGCGAAGCCCTGACGGGTTCCGGCGTGATCAGTGCTGATGGCTCTGTTCCAGAGCTACAGGCGTTGCCTTCTCCTGACGCTGACCCAGTATTTGAGACGCAACCATATACAGAAGAAAGAACCTCTGAGCTTGCACAGAATTTAGAGGCAAACCTTCAAGAGAAGCTGCGTGGTTTCGGGTTAGAAGACGTTAAGCTGCGTGTGCTTGATGTCCTGAAGTATGGGCCAGTTACTCGTGATGGTCAGATGATCCTGACAGGCGAGGCGGTAGAGACCGATAAAATCAAGAACGCTCTGGGATACTTCAATCGCGTCCCTAAGACCACGTTCTTGGCAATCGATAGAGCAAACACCATAGCCAGAGACGAAAGCCCTGAGGCTCGTGAGGCTGCTCTAGCGGAGATACTAGACCACGAGGTGGTTCACGCTCTGCGAGAGATGGATCTCTGGACAGACGCCGAATGGAGCCTGTTGGAACGCGCAGCGAAGACGCGCACTTTCCCCGGCACAGGCAATGAAACCTTCTTGAACAATGCCCAGAGCAGGTACAAAGACCTGTCCCCGGTAGCGCAGATGGAAGAAGCCGTAGCAGAGCTTGTCCGGTACATGCGTAAAGACAAGTCTTTGGTTACCGGCAAGCCTCACCGGATGGTTGAGCGAATGTACGGATTTGCTGAACGCCTTGCTAACGCCCTGCGAGGCTCTGGTTTCCAGAGCTTTGGGGATGTAATAGGAAAGATTGAATCCGGCGAGATAGGTCAGAGAGAACGAGGCAAGGTAAGAACCCTGCGCTCTGTAGAACGCGCCCTTGGTGCAGTGCCTGAAAGAGGAATCGGTCAGCCTATTGACGAAGAGCAAGACCGACTAGGCATACCCGCTGACCCAGAGATTGCTGCCGCTAGGAAGTCATCTAGTCCTATAGAGAATCTGGTTGATAGAGCGAAGACCAAGTACGCCAGCTACAACTCCGCCGTGGAAGAGGAGTTCTTTGGTAACTTCTGGCCCAAGGTCATGGCTGAGATCAAGGGCACAACAGACCCAAGCAACGTTAGGACTGCGGCAAAGAGAGCCATCAGGGATGTGCAAACGTTTGTGTCTCAGAATCCAAAGTACGCGGATTACTATGCTGAAGACATGAAGGCGATCCGCGCCTCGCTTGAGCAAGAGTATGGCGAGATCAGCGACGATGACATGTTGTTCTATCAGGTTGCGAACGGCCTCACGTCACCCGCCACGGTGCTTTCTGCAAACGTTGGTGACGCTCTCAACATTCTTGAACTGTACAAGAAAGAGGGAAACCTAGATCAGATAGAGCTAGGACTAAGCCCCAAGGGTAACAGAGTAGTCGCAAGTTCTCCGTTCCAGATCTCTGGCACCACCGCCCCTACAAAAGCTATGTCGCTGAAGGTGTTCGACAGTATCGTCAAGCAGTTTGCCAATGAGCCTAACCCAGTCAAGGCCGCGATGGATTACATGCGCGAGGGTGTTTCTGTCAAAGAGCTTCAAGCCTTCAACAGGAAGATGGGGTACAAGAGTAATGTCTCTGGCATGGGCGCTATCAAATCGCTTGTGAGAGAAGCCACTGGTCAAGATGAATTGATCCCAAGAATGTTCATCTTCGGCAAGAAGATTGGTGCCTACACCCTGAACTTGACGGGGGACTCACGGTACACGACAATCGACGTATGGGAATCTAGGTTTATACGCAGCTACTTTGAAGGATTGTTCGAGAAGAACACCGGGGTGCCTGTAACCGTAGATGAAGATGCTTTGTTCCAAGACTTCTCCAAGATATTCAAGGAGGAGTACGACAAGGTATCTGGCAAAGCTAATGACCCCGCAGCGTTACAGGCTATGCGGTGGTTCTACATGATCAACGCAGCTAAGGAAGCTGGCTACAGGGGCGCTTCGACCAATGAAACAATCTCCGAAATCACAGCAAGGCAACTCGCTAGATCTAGAAAACGACGCGAAGATCGCCGGTCAGAGAGCGATGGAACGCCTAATACGCAAGTACTCGCGGCCCGGATCGATGACTCTGAAAGAGCCGTCGAAGAGTTCGAGTCAAGGCACCCAGTCGGATCAGTAGCCTACGCTGCAAATCAGAACCCGGAACACAAACGTGCGGTTGCCCAACAAGAGTTGCTTGATGGTGCCGATCCGCTTTCTATCCAGTCTGGAAGCTACAGTCTGGGCAAGAAGTTTATCTATCAGGTGCAAGATAAGTTTGTTGGTCTCAAAGACATTGAGGATCAGGTTAATCAGTGGAGGCGCAGCAACGGCCTTCAGGATCTGACTGAAGAACAGTCCCCCTACAGGGGCGAAGAAAGTATCCCCGGCAAGATTGGCTTTGCAGTTGGCGAGTTCGATCAGAACAGGAAGAAGCCCCTTGCCAAGAAGATCGCAAAGCTAGGCATTCCGCTTGATGAAGTAGATGAATACCTGACGCTGCGTCATGCGATAGAGCGTAACAAAACCATCAGCCTGCGAGATCCGCAGCGAGACCCAGAGAAGAACCCCGGATCAGGACAGCTAAAGTCCGGCGATGTTTTGACAGACTCGTTTGTCAAAGACCGTATGTTCAACAGGTACGGCATGTCGTGGGACGATGCGTCAGGAACGTGGAGCGGCGGCAACGCACGAGGCAAGAAGTTACAGGACGTTGCGGCAGACGCTGACCAGATCGTCAGAGAAACCATGAACACCACCGTCGCTGGCGGATTGATATCCAGACAGAACGCAGATGTCATCATGGGTGCCTACAAGTATTACGCGCCCTTGAGAGGCAAGGACATAGAGGACGATTACGCCGAGAACATTATCGTAGGCAGCAGCCTAAGCACCAAGGGTAAAGAAACCCTGAGAGCTATGGGTCGAGAGTCAGCAGCGATGTCGCCTCTTGGTCACATCTTGCTGAACGCAGAGCGAGGCATTGCCCGGAGCATCAAGAACAAAGAGTTTGGTCAAAGGTTCGTAAACCTAATCAACTCGTCACCAGACCCAGAGTTCTGGGAGGTGATATCCAAAGACAACCCTCGCATGTCCAGAGGGTTCGAGAAGAAGTTCACATATGTTGGGCAAGACCCTGAACTGCAAGGCCGCAAGTTTACGGAGATTCCAGAGGGCGCTAACCCGAAGGAGTTTCTACAACTGATAACGGTGAAGCCAGACTTCCTGTCACCAGCGATGGACTCTGATCTTATCGGGGTGAAGATCAACGGTGAACAGCAGTACATCAGGATCAACGATGCCAGACTGCGTGACGCAGTTACTGCCTTTGACGTGGGAACAATCGATAGTCTGGTCGCTAAGTTTGGTGTTGTGAATCGATGGTTGTCGATGGTCAATACATCCCTAAACCCAGAGTTTGTTATTGGCAACTTCTCTCGTGATGTGCAGACAGCCGTGCTGAACATCCTTGGTGAGCAGGACATGAGCAGCGGCAAGGCCAAGGATCAGGCTCTAGTCAATCAAGTCCTCAAGGATGTCATCCCGTCTATGGGTGTGTTTTACAAAGGCTTGAGGCGATATGACCTGAAGGATGAAACCTTGAGAGGATCGCTTACAGGGTTGAGCAGCAAGGACAGAGCAGACTTCATAGAGTTTATGCAGGCTGGCGCGAAGGCTGATTGGTTCCACTCACGCCCCCCAGAAGATCAAGTGAAGACCATACAGGCCATGATTGACATGGCTAATGGCACCACCAAAGGGACGCTGATGAAGCGTTTTGAACAGGTTAGTGAATTCGTTGAAGACACAAACTCAGCGGTAGAAAACGCTGTGCGATTTGCTGCGTTCAAAGCATCACGAGACCGTCTCCTAGACTCAGGCATAGACCGAGATGTCGCGGTAAAACGAGCAGCTAGTCTAGCCAAGAACCTGACTATCAACTTCAACCGTAAGGGCATGGCAGGTGACGCGCTTAACTCTTTGTTCCTGTTCTTCAATGCCAGTGTTCAGGGCACCGCAAACTTTGCTAGGGGATTGTTCGGGCCGAAAGGCAACCCGTTCAGTGCAGAGGCCAGCCGTATCAAGCAAGGTGCTGTTGGTGGGTTGATGATAATGGGCGCACTGTCCGCTATGCGAGGCGAAGAGGAGAGCGAAGAGAACCCCATAACTGGTAGGTCGTATTACTCCGAGATCCCCGACTACGTCAAAGAGCGGAACATGGTGATCATGGCGGAGAACGGCAAGGACTACTACACGATACCGCTGCCGTATGGATACAACACATTCCACGTTATCGGTCAGTCTGTATACGAGATGGGGCAAGGCAACATCTCACTGAACAAGGCGACCAGCAACATTCTCAGCACGTTCATGGGATCGTTCTCACCGATAGGGTTCTCTCCAATCCCGACGATTATGCAACCCGGATACGAGATTGCCGCTAACGAGAACTTCTTTGGTAGTCCTATCTACAGGGAGAACACAGGGTTCGGTACACCGCTGCCCGACGCAGAGCTAAAAATGGGCGGCACTAGAGCGCCGTTTGTGGCGATGGCGAAGTTCCTAAACAACTTCTCCGGTGGCAACGAACAGCAGTCTGGCAAGGTTGATATATCCCCTGACGTTCTCGAACACTACGCCGAGTTTCTTCTTGGTGGTGCCGGGACGTTTGGTCTGCGTAATCTGGACGCAATCGAAAAGTGGTCATCGGGCGAGAAGCTTGAGACCAGAGAGATCCCATTCCTGCGTAGGGTCAAAGGCGAACCCAACATGCAGCAAAGCACATCAGATTATTATGATCGCAAGTTCAAGCTGCAACAGCTTCAGGCACGAGCAGATGCGTTGAAAGGATCTGAGAGGGTCAGGTTCATTGAAGACAACAGAGACAAGCTGTCTCTTGGTCGTAGCATGAAGGCAACAGAGAGGCGTTTGATGGAGTTGCGTAAGCGCAGAAATGCTGCTCGTGCTAACGCCAAGAGATCACCGGAAGCGGCTAAGAGAGCTGCTGAGATAGAGCGAGATATGTACGATGAGATCGCCGCAGAGCAGGGCAAATTCAACAAGCTCTACGACGATCTAGTGGGACGGACTAACTAGCTCTAGGATCGTCGCCCATTGAGTAGCGTGTGTACCAGATGTCCTTAGCCTTATCCAACATGGCACTATCAAGGCCGCCCTTCTTGCCAGCCCTCCACTTGTACTTGAACGCAGAGATCTCTGCATACTCTCTGACGCGCTGCTCGCCAAACACTGCGACCATAGCATCGATACATTCGATACCGCTGCCGGTGTAGTGTGCTGGTCGATTCGCAGTTTCATGGGGCGACTCATCTTCAGAACCTAAGGTCATAAGATCCTCAACGTTCCAAGTCTCAGGCTCTACCGGCGCGACT
>VMHT01013199.1_pt1 | contig 10981 bp, 2 predicted proteins | sample 4693611 | NCBI WGS metagenome assembly VMHT01 (sample SAMN12280063, study PRJNA550983) | marine metagenome | isolation source: seawater sampled from same location over 5 years 0.02-0.2 micron viral filtrate | place: USA: collected off the coast of southern California halfway between the port... ... | reverse complement strand
TACGGTCAACTTGCAGCATTATGACATCTAGTTTTCAAAGTACAGCTTTTCAATCCTCTGCAAGACCTGTAGATACTTTTGTACGACCTCCCAGTGTTCAACCTAAAACTGATATTGAGTCTTTGGCTGAAGCCCTAGCTGCTGTTAATCCTTCATTACAAAAAATTATTGGTACTCAATTAGAAAAAAAGAGAGATGAAGAAATAGCAAGAGGTATGCAGTTGAGAATGGAGGAAGGTAAAAAAGAATTACCAAAAGTATTGAGAGAAGTAAATAAAAAAGACGGTAAAGATGTTGCTAGACAATTAGTTGGTGGAAATATATTTGCACAATATGGTTATGAAAAAAGAGATGCCCAATTATTAGCATTAGACACTAATAGAAAAGCAAAAAGTCTATATCAAAACTATAGAGTTACTAAAACTTTGCCTAGTGGTCAAACCGTAGGTATTCCAATTAGTCATTACGATATAGATTCACCAGAATACCAAGAGTTTTCACAACAGTTATCTGGTATTAATCAAGAATATTTACCAAATATAAGATCTACCTTAGTGGCTGATATTTATACTCCAAATCTTATAAAAACCTTAGAAGATACAAACAACACACATTTAAAACAAAATAGTGAATTTAAAATAGAAAGAAACAACACTCAACTAAAACAAAATATATTTTCTAATTGGTCAGCATTTGACAGTAAGGAGATAACAAAAGAGCAAGCACAAGCAAATATACAAGAAGTTATAGAAGAAAATTATAATTTAGGTTTTACCGAAAATGTATCAGGAGAAAATCTATTAGAAATAGTTAAAGATCAAGCTGCACGAGTATTTAGTATTAATAGAGAAGCAAAACAAGGTGGTTATGCTGAAGCATCAAAATATCTTGATTTGGTAAAAGAATTGAAATATGGGCCTAAAGAAATACAAAAAGATGGTTCTGCTAAGCAAAGAATAGTTGGTGATTTGTATGGTGAAACCATGTTGAATTTTGAAATAGGTTTAATAAAAAAACAAAACGAATTAAATCAATTACAAAAAGAAGAATTTGAAGAGAAAGACAAAAAAAGAATAGAAAAATTATTACTAGATAATCCTAATGATATAGACCTTGCAGAGAAAATATTATTAGAAAATTCAGATTATAGAGAGTTTATTTTTGACACCATTGAAATAGTAGCCACCGACAGAGATGAATTATTTAATGAATTTGATCGTAAAGTTGCTACACAATTTTATGCAAACGATAGAACAAGAATGTTTGCTGATCTTGAATTAATAAAAAAACAAATTGGTCGTAGCATGACCCCAGAAGATGAGGAAAGATACAAACTGTCATGGAGTAGAGCAGATGCTCGTACATCAAAGGGAGTTAACTACGATTCAAAAATACAAAGAACTCATTTAGAAGGGGGCAAACTGATTGGTAAAGTTGATAAGGATGGAGTTGTATATTGGGATCAAGGAAATCAACAGTTAAGAGATCCTTATTTACGTTTAAAAACATTTTACGATAGACGTTTTCTTGATGAAATCTATGTACCTGGTTTAGAAGGAAAAGATAGAGAAACTATATTTAGAGAAATACAGAACGAATATTATAAAGATCTAACAGAACTAAGAGATGCTAAAGGTGATGATGCGGAAATAGTTCAAGATAAGTTTTCTGATGTTTTTAAATCAGAAAGAGAACTTCAAATACAAGGTTTAGTCGATGATTACGGAATACCTTTTACAACAGCAGAACAAATTTATAATGAAGAATTTGTAGAAACAGAAATCACACCAGAACCTAAAAAGGAGGAAGCAACAGTAGAAGAAACAAAAGATGATGAACCAGAAAGAAACTTTTTAAAATTAATTCCAGGTTTAAGGCAGTTTTTTAAAGATGGAGTAACAGAAGAAGATATAACTAAAGTTTTTAATTCTTTTTCTAGTCCTGTTGTAGCAGGTGGTTTAGAAGGTAAGCCTAGATCTTATATAGTTAAGTCAGGAGATACGTTAGAAGCTATTGCAAGAGATTCTGGTATTGAATTAGATGCTCTTATAAATGCAAATAAAATAACAGATGCAGACTTTATAAAAGAAGGTCAACAATTAATAATACCTGCACCTGTACCAACTTTTATAGATAAATATAAAGATAAACCTGTACCTGATTTTGGTGGTTTAGGAAAACTTGTTATTAGCGGTGAATCATTAGGTAGTGGTTCATATAACGCTTTTAATAAAGGTTCTACTGATACCGCAGGAACTATGGATATAACCAGTAAAACAATAGCTGAAATGATACAGATGCAAGCTGATGGTACGGTCTCTGCTGTAGGTGCTTATCAATTTACTGAAGGTGTTTTAGAAGAAGCTAGAGAGGTCTCAGGCATTGCTAAAGATGCAATTATGACACCTGCTGTACAAGATAGATTATTCTGGGCAATGTTAACTGGCGGTAAGAAAAAACCTAACTTAACAGATTACCTACTTGGTAAAAGTGATGACTTAAGAAAAGCACATGAAGATTTGGCAAAAGAATTTGCAGCTTTAGAAGGACCAGATGGTAAAGGCATATACGATGATGACAAAGCAGGTAATAATGCGACAATAAAAGCAGCAAAAGTTAAAGCTGCTTTAATTAAAGCTCGTAAACAAATTCTTAAAGAATTAAAATGACCGATTCAAATCTTAAACAAACTGATTTAAACATTAGTAGTAATGCTTTTAAACAAACTGAAAGTTTTTTAGATTGGGATCAGACTGTTAATAAAGAAGATGCAATTAACAATTCTTATTTTGCTAATGAGTCTTTTAAATATGTAGATGAAGATACTGACAATAACAACAATATTTTAAGAGAAACAGCAGGTCTAGGTACTGAAATAGGTGCTGGTATTGCGACTGAATATGCAACTACTCCTTTACTAGCTGCTGGTCCTTGGGGTTGGCTTGGTTATGGTGTAATTAATTTTGCTTCTGGTTTCAGTACAAATGTAACTTCACAAAAGGCTATCAGAGGTGAAGATAACATTAGTTGGGGTGAAGCTATAGCAGCAGGTGGTTTTCAAATGATACCTGGTGGAGCAACAGCTAAAGGAGTAAAAGGTGTAGCTAAATCGGCTGGACAAGCAGGGGTTTTTGCAGTTGGTGAAAACGCAGTTCGTACTGCTATTGATGAAAAAAGAGTTTTAACAAAAGAAGAACTAAGAGATTCTGCAACTGTCGGTGCTGTTTTTGGTACTGGTTTTAAATTAAGTATTGATGGTCTTCCAAAAATTATTGATAAATTTAGTAAGAAATTTAAAGGTAAATCAGCAGACGAGATAAATAAATTATTAACTAATAAAGATGTTGCAGAATTAGAAAACTTATCAAATAAAATTGACGAAGCAAACAGTCAGATCAATGTAAATGAAATAGATAAGTCTAATCAAAAGCTATCAGGCACTTTAACAGAAGAAAAACAAAGATTACAAAATCTCAAAGATGGTAAAAAACAAACACCTCAACAACCAAAACTAACTAAAGATAAAGGTAAAAATATAGGTGATCCTGAGTTTACACCTAATCAGATAAATCCAGAACAAGTCAGTAATACCAACAAACAATTTGACCTAATAGCAAACAGAGTTAATGAATTAACAGGTCAAGGTGCTTTTAGGGGTGTCAAGACTTTTGAAGATACTATTGATGGTGGTATTAAGTTATTAGCTAATAAAAAGAAACTAAAGAGATATGCAAAAACTTATGCAAAATTATATGGATTACAGCCAACAGATGAATTAAACTATGCTCTTGCCGAATCAGTTACTTTCTCTGTAAGAAAAACATCTGAAGTCAATCAAGATCTTATATCTGCTATTAATGTCTCAAAAGATAGTCAGCTTATAGAAACCAAGATAAATGAACTTGTCGATTCCATAGCAGAAATAGATGATTGGTTACGTTTAAGTATTCCATTAAGAACTGAAGCTGGTACAGCCCTTAGTGCAATGAGAATACCTACACAAGGATTATCTGCTGAAGAGTTTGCAGAATTGACACCACAAGGTAAATACAGATTACAAAACACAGGACAGACAGAACTCAGTCTTGATGTTTCAGATCAAAGTTTAAAACTACAGGATTTAGAAAGAAAGTTGTTATCAGCTTTAGATGCCTCAAAAGAAACTGGTGATTACAGTGCGATTAATAAATTAACTAACACTATTAAACAGTCACAAATGATTGGTGATACTGCAAAAAAAGTAGAAAATTTATCTGCTCTTTTTAGAACAGGATTAGTAGATAGAGGATTAAGCAGTTTTAACAAAGGTATGAGGATCTTTAATGAAATTGGTATCAATGCTTTGTTATCTGCACCAGGAACCAACGAAGTAAACTTTGTATCAGGAATATTAGAAACTTATACATCAGCTTTTGAACTCGCGTTAGGTGCTTTAGGTACAGGCAATCGTACTGAATTAGATGCTGCTATAAGACACTTTATGGCACTCCATTCAAACTTAAGTTTTTCAACAAAAGCATTTAAAAAATCTTGGGAGATGAGTGAGAACTACGTTAACAGAGGTTCATTAAAAGCTGATTATCAAGAACGATTTGTTATATCTTCTGATGACCCTGGTTTCGTTGGTAAGAATATTAATCGTGCTGGAAAAGTCATTAGATTACCTAGTCAATTAATGACATCTGTTGATGCTTTAATGCAAGCTCCAAATCTTATCGGTCATATTCATTATCAAGGACATATAGAAGGTGTTCAGTTAGGTAAAAAGGGTAAAGACTTAGATAATTACGTTAAAGGTCATGTAGACGCTATCCTTGAATATTACGCTACCAATAGTGGTAAAGCGATAAAAGATCCTGTTACAGCAAGGATTCTTAAACGATCACAAGAGTTTGCAAAACGCAGTACATTTACAGAAGACATACGCACTGATGGATATGTTGGTTTTAGCAAAGGAGCAAGGTTCTTAAATCAAGCAGCTAATGAAATACCTCTTGTAAGAGGAGTAATGGCTTTTGTTCGTACTCCAACCAACATTGCAAAACGACAATTAAGAAGAACACCTGGACTTAGTTATCTACAAAAACAACTACAGAATGATCTGCAAAGTGTAGATCCTGGTGTAAGAAATCAAGCTAGAGGACAACAAAGACTTGCTAATGCTTTAGGTCTGACATTTTTTACTATGGGTGCTGCATCTTGGGTAAAGCCAAGAGATCCTAATAATCCAACAGGTACAATACTGACAGGTGGTGGTCCTGATTGGACAACTAAAGAAGGTAGAGCAATATGGAAAAATTTATATAGAAATGGATGGAGACCATACAGTATTGGTCATTTGCAAAAGAATGAAGATGGCACACCTAAGTTTGGTGAAGATGGTAAGCCTGTTTATAACTACACTTCTTATGAAAGAATTGATCCTTTGTCTTCTTGGATAGGATTAATGGTTGATTTCTCCCACATAGCACCTTGGTTAAGACCAGATGAATATGATGAATTTACCACAGGTTTTGTAGCAGCATTTAGTCGTAACCTAATAGATCGTACTTATACAAGACAAGTCTATGAAGCTACACAGTTGTTTTATGATGAAACAAAACGTGGTGATTTTGCTGCGAGACAGTTAGCAGCAAGAGTTCCTTTTGCAAACTTTACTAGATACGCTAAAAGGATGCCAGACGACATTTTAGGTACATTAGGAGTATCAGAAGAAGATAGAGAATATTTCAATACTAAACGTGACCTAAAAGCTAGAAGAGGAGATTTTGTTGATGAAGAAGGGGAAGAAATTGCAGGAGCAAAAGATTTAAGAAAACTATTGAATCAGATGTCAGAAACTGTACCTGGTATGGGTGGTAACTTACCTCTTATGTATGAACATATAACTGATGAACCCATGCTTTATCCAGAAAGAGTTGGTCCTGATTTGTTTAGTTTTGTCAAGAAAAGCACATCAAAAAACAACCCTATTTACTCTGCTCTTATTGAAACTGGGATACAAATAAGAGAACCAAGTGATGTATTTACTGGTAAGGCAACATCAAGTGAAATAGAACCTTTTAAATTAACTACAACAGAATATGCAGAGGTCAGAAAAGAAATAAATACCATAATTCCAGAGTCGCAAGAATATGGAAACAGGAACATAAAACAAGCTATGACTAGATTTATTAACAGTACATTTTACAAAGAAAATATAGAAGTAATTAGAAATAATGGAATTTTAAATTCACCATTAGCAGTTAAATTATTAACAAAAGAATTTAATAAAATTAATAACTACTACATTATTGAAGGAGAAGATGCTTGGATACAAAAACAACCAGCAGATACTAAAAACAAACAAAGAAATAAAAAGTTAGAGATATATAATAAATACAATGATGAAATTCAAAAAATCAGAGCCTTGTCTTCTAATTAATTATGGCTACTAACACTGCTGCATCTTTTACAAACCTTACTGGTAACGGTTCTGCCGGACCGTTTAATGTTTCCTTCTCCTATCTATCAGAAGCTGAAGTAGATGTTACTGTCGATGGTGTATTAAAAACTCTTGGCACCCACTACACTTTTACCAGTGCTTCACAGATAACATTTACCAGTGGTAATGAGCCGGCTAATAATGCTGTTATTAAGTTTCAAAGAGATACTAATGTCGGTTCTAAAAAGGTAGATTTTAATGACGGTAGTGTTCTTACAGAAGTAGATCTTGATAATAATGCAAATCAACTCTTGTTTAGTATGCAAGAGATTGTTGATGGTGGTTCTAGTGCTTCGGTCACGACTTCATCAACTGCTCCTTTAAGTCCTTCTCCTGGTGATCTGTGGTGGAATGATACAGATGGTGATCTTCATGTTTATTATGACGATACAAATTCACAACAATGGGTAGCTGTTTCATCTAGTGGCTCAGGTCCATCTGGTGGTTCTGGTTCAGGTTCGTCTAGTGGTTCAGGAATTACAGATGGAGATAAGGGTGATATTACTGTAAGCAACTCAGGTGAAACTTTTACAATTGATAGCGGTGTTATCTTAACAGACAAAATAGCTAACGATGCTATAACAACAACAAAAATAGCTAATGACTCTATAACGACAACAAAAGTAGCTAATGACGCTATAACAACAACAAAAATAGCTGATGACTCTATAACAGCAGATAAACTTGCTAACACTAACGTTACTGCTGGATCATATTCAAATACAAATATTACTGTAGACGAACAAGGAAGAATAACATCTGCAACTAGTGGAAGTAGTGGTGGTGGTGGAAGTAGTGGTGTTAGTTTAGTTACAGGTACTAGTCCTATAATTTCTTCTGGTGGTTCTACACCAGCTATTAGTATCAGTGCTGCTTCAGCATCTGCAGCAGGTTCTATGTCTGCTAGTGATTATTCTAAGCTTTTAAGTCTAGAACAAAGTGCTACTGCTAATTTCACTCCTACAGGTACAGGTGCTACAGCTAGAACTCTTAATACAAAATTAAGAGAAATATCTTCTGTAAAAGATTATGGTGCTACAGGAAATGGAAGTACAGATGATTCGACTGCTTTTTCTAATGCTGTAAAAGCTGCTGATGCTATTAATAACATTGACGGTGTAGAAGGAACAGCTTTACCAAGAGCAGATATGTGTAAAGTTTATGTTCCTGCTGGTACATATAATATTGCTAATTTAGTTGATACTGATAATAGAGAAGTTGTTTATATTATTGATCAAGCTGCAAAATTTACAAGTGGTTCTAATAATAAATTAAATGGTGAATTAGTAAGAGAAGGTCAATTCAACATAAATAATTATCAGCATGGATCTACAGATTATTCTGTTACTTATGCTATTAGAGCTAATGTAGGATCATCAACAACTTTAGGTGGTGGTGATGGTGTTAATGCTGAAATCTTAGGTGTTACTGCACCTAATCAATTAGCTCTTTATCAAGATAGAGATTCAGTTGGTTTATATGTTGATAATGAAAATGCTTTACCTCTACTAAACTTAAGTTCAGTATCAAGTTATGCTGCAACTTCTGTAACCTTAACTGCTGCTCCTTCTGCTGATGTATTAAAAAGATACCGTAAAGGTATGATCATAGATACAAAACACAGCACACCTTATGTTGGTGTTGTTAGTAGTTGGAGTTCTAACGGTCAAACTATAAACATACAAACTGGTTGGTATCAATATACAAGTTCTGGTACAGCACCTAGTTCTACTAGCACTCCTTCAGGAACTGATGGTTTTGCTATTGGATTTAAAAAAGTATGGGCGCATAATGCAAACGTACATATTTATAATGGTGGTTATGCTGAAAAAGCTTGTGGTTTTGAGTTAGGAATAAGAAATTATAAAGCAGATTCAAGTAATTTATTTTCTAATACAGCTAATAGAGTTTGGGGATTTGATGCTGTTAATTTAGGTGGTGCTAATGATGGTGCTGGCAACGCTGGTAGGCATGGTCAGTGTGGATTTATTGCTAGAACTTCTACAAGTAATGCATCTTGGCAGCATGGATTCATGGCTCAAAACACTGTGTGTGGCTTTACCGCTTATGCTACTGTAGAAAATCCTTTTCAATATACAGATTCTAGTGGCAACGTAATATATAGAGTTGATAATGGTGGATGTTTACAGCTTGGACAAAATGCTGCAAGTTCAACGGTAGACAGGTTTATAGACTTTCATAGTAGTACTAACAATAATGATTATGATACTCGAATCATATCAAGAGGTGGTAACTCTAATGATGGTCAAGGTACTTTAGAAATTGTCGCAGGTACGGTTGAAATAAGAAACAAGTCTCTTGCTATAGGAGATCCCGAAGATACAACAACAGGAGTTGGTTCGTTTATTGATTTTCATTCCTCTGGTAACAATATTGACTATGATGCCAGATTAGTCTGCGAAGGCGGTAGTAATACTCTCGGTATGGGGGCCTATGAAATAATTGCAGCAACAGTAGGTGTACCCAAAGGAGCTTTTATCGTAGGTACTAACAATGCTACTGGAAACAATACTGCTCAACTTACTGATTCGTTTATTGATTTTCATTCTTCTGGTTACGATAACGACTTTGACGGCAGAATTAATTCTTACGGTGGCGGCACTGGTGACGGTGAGGCTTACATGAAACTATATGGTAGAGCTTTTGGTTTTGTAAAAGGTCCTTCTGTTACTAATGATGTTGTACAGTGGGGAATTTTAGAAGACGCAGGTTTTTACTGGTTAGGTCACACATCTGCCAACTTAGAAAGTACAAGCGTACATGCGGGTGTCATAATGGCAAATGGTTTTGCTACAAAAGCTGGTATAGGAAGTACAACATTTAACAACGCTTTTAATATTCATTGGACAGGTACGGCAGCTAACCTTTACATAGATAGTGCCTTACATGGAACAATTTCTGTTTCTTCTGATTACAGAATTAAAAAAGATATTACAACTCAAACAGCATCAGGTATAGACAAAATTAAACAGTTAAGACCTGTTAATTACGAATTTACAGATAATACAAATTTTAGTTTTGTAGCAGATGGAGTTAAAAGAGAAGGGTTTATAGCACATGAAGTTGCAGAAGTTATCCCAAGTGCTGTTGATGGAGAAAAAGATGCAACAAATCAAATTCAATCATTACGTGTTGACGCAATAGTTTCAGTTTTAACAAAAGCATTACAAGAAGCTGTAGGTAAAATTGAAGTATTAGAAGCAAAAGTAACAGCTTTAGAGAATCCATAACAATGAAAACTTTTTATTAATTGAAATTTTGGTAAGATGTAAATGTTAGATTCTACAAGAGTTTTATAAAAATGGCTGCTTTTGATTTCCCATCTAGTCCTAGCAATGGTGACACATATAATTTAAATGGTGTTGATTATACCCATAATGGTACAGTCTGGAAAAAAACATCTTCTGGCAATTTAATAAGTGATGGTGACAAAGGAGATGTAATTGTTAGTAATTCAGGTGAAACTTTTACAATTGATAATGAATCTATTACTTATACAAAAATACAAAACGTATCATCAACAGATAGAGTTTTAGGTCGAGATACTAGTGGCGCTGGAGAAATTGAAGAGATAACTCCAAGTAACTTACGCACCATGTTAAACGTAGCAGATGGAGCAGAAGTTAATGTTAATGCTGATTGGAACTCTAGTTCTGGAGATTCACAAATACTAAATAAACCAACTTTGGTTACAGGATTAAATGGTTTATCTGATGTAGATACAACAGGTGTAGCTGATAATAAAATTCTTAAGTATCAAGCATCAAGTTCTAAATTTATTATTGCTGATGACTCTGCTGGAGGAGGTGGAGTTACAGATGGAGATAAAGGAGACATAACTGTCAGTAATTCTGGTGGTACTTTTACTATAGATAACACCGTTATAACTACAGCTAAAATTGCAGATAATGCAGTTATTACAGCTAAGATAGCTGACGATGCAGTTACTGACGCTAAGTTAGCTAACTCTATAAATACAGCTATAGCAGCTAATACGGCTAAAACTACTAACGCAACTCACACAGGTGAAGTTACTGGTAGTACGTCTTTAACTATTGCCGATAATGTAGTTGATGAAGCTAATTTAAAGGTTAGTAACTCACCTACCAATGGTTATGTCCTGACGGCTCAATCAGGTGATACTGGAGGTTTAACTTGGGCTGCCGTTTCTGGAGGGGGAGGAGGATCAGGTATATCTAATGTTGTAGAAGACACTACACCACAACTTGGTGGTAACTTAGATGTTCAAGCTCGTGAGATTACTACAAGCACAGCTAACGGTGATATTGTTCTTAATCCAAACGGTGAATTTGGTGTAGTCAAAATCAAAGGTGATAATACTAATAGTATTGATGGAACACTAGAACTTGCGTGTTCAACAGGCGCTCATGGCGTAAAAATCAAATCACCACCTCATAGTGCAGCACAAAACTATACGTTAACTTTGCCATCCAGTATTGTAAATGGTGGTTTCTT
>VMHT01024290.1_pt1 | contig 10982 bp, 6 predicted proteins | sample 4693611 | NCBI WGS metagenome assembly VMHT01 (sample SAMN12280063, study PRJNA550983) | marine metagenome | isolation source: seawater sampled from same location over 5 years 0.02-0.2 micron viral filtrate | place: USA: collected off the coast of southern California halfway between the port... ... | reverse complement strand
CCATAATATGCAAAGGACATAGGATCTTTAGACATGCCAAATTCGCCTGCGTATGGAGCAATGGTACCTAAAAATTGTGTACTTGTTGTTACAGGTATTGCGCCCCCCTCTGCAGAGTATATGAAGTCTTTATTAACCGGTGATCTTGAAATTTTATCTTCTTGAAAAACAATTATTTGTGTGTCGTCGGCAAAAAGCTTTTGTACGGATCCATCTTGGGGATCTAAAGATATTGTTAAACCACCTTCTGCTTCGTTAAATTGGTTTATATAGTTTATATTTGTTCTAGAATTGAATAAACCGCTTGAGTGAATTAACGTGTTAAACCTTCTTTCTTCTGCAAAGTTTTCTTTTACAACATAAGCTCTAACACCTATGTCAAAAGATTTTTCGTTATATCCAGCTCTAAGTCTATTTATTTCAATGTGAGCTCCCGAACTAAAAGTTAATAGATAACAATTGTAAAATTGTATATCAACCGCTGTAGTTGTCAAATCAGATATTAATCCTCCGGTTGATGTTTCAAAAAATATATCTAAATCCGACTGAAAGGGTTCAGTTTCAAAAACGCATATACCTGAAGTAACCGTGTCCGTAGGAACATTAGCTGTTCCAGCAGGGTTGTTTATAGATTGTACTTTAGTTAAACTAGCAGTAGTTTTATTTACCCCGCCTAATATTTTAGGATATACAGCTACGTCGCAGGGAGAAATAGTACCACTTGTACTTGGGGGTATTACTGCTGTTTGGTCTCTCGGCACTTTGTTTATACTGTCGCCTAATCTTGCTACAGTATTTAAAGCTGTTATACCAGAAATCCAATTATAATATTCTTGCTCTCTTTGTTTTACTACAATTCTATAAGAATAGCACCAATCTAAATTTTGCAATGCTGTTATTGTAGTCTGCGCAAATGCTATACGCAAAGAATTAAAAACGCTTGTGCTATCAGCCTCCCCTGTTGCGGCATCAATAAAAACAGTATCTCCACCTGTTTCTGATAATAATACTGGAGTTTGTCTTCCAAACTTATCCGCTAGCACTATACCAACTTGATATGTTCTTCTAGACTTAACTGACATATTACTGTCTAGCTCTGTATACCTGGCTGAAGTTTCGCCGGTCCTTGAAACCGTAAAAGACACATCGGGTATATTAAAATTTTGTAAATAATTACCGTATACTAACCTTCCGCCAGCCAACTCTTGAGACTTAGCTACTCTTGGAACAGCGTCTGCCACCCTTGTTAATTGGTCAGATGGAAGCGTTTTAAACGGATCTTGCGATTTGTAAAAAAAGTTTACATTTGTTTCCGACGTTAATACTTTACTTTCAACCACATATAAAGCTCCACTTCCGGTTTCTTTGTATATAAGTTCAACTTTATCAATTGCAAGCCCTTGAGGGGTAGGAACTGAAAGCTGAACAGATTTTATTGCATTAACAAAAGTTTCAATTTCTCCAAAATCATTTATATCTGTAGATATTGTATCTGCATTACCTAATCTTGAAAAACAAATAGGGGTAAAAGGGGCTAATATACTATATTCGCCGTCTTCAAATTTATATCTATATGAAAACCTAATTAATTTATTTTCTAAAAAATTTGATGTAATAGGGTTGCCTTGCTCATCTAAATTTGAAACTCCTACAATTGATGCGGATTCATAAGGAGCATATCTAGCAACAGAAATTACGTCATCTATGTTTGCCGCTAAATTATATCTACCCGGCGTACTTCTAGCTGTTTCAACATTTATTTTTCTAGGAGGATTTCTATCATCCGTAAAAAACAAAAGTTCATCAACTAAGTTAATGCCCGTTATAGGATATTTTTGATGAAAATTTAACGCGGCGCTATTAACTATTATTGTAGATTTATTTGCTTTTTGATTGTACTCAATTATTTGATGATTTCCGGAGTTTATTTCATTGTAAGAATTATTATTAGTTATAAAATAATATATTCTATCATTTCCGTTGTCCCTGTACTCACCTATTTTTTTTGCATTAGATAGTGCTGTGTCCACTATAAGCTCGTTACCTAATATATTTTCTACAGCCCCAATATCTGAGCTTTCAGACTTACTTACATTTATATTTAATGCTTCTCGATATTCACCGGGCTTTAGCATTTTATCATCTAAATCGCGATTCATTTTGCTCGCGTTAAACAATCTTTTAATTTCTGGCATATATTCTAGTGTTTAATCCACTTTGATTTACCTCTAAGAACTTGCGTTAATTCATCAAGTTTTAAATTACTTAATCTAATTTTAGCATTTCGCATTTTAGCAGCTGCTTCTTTTTTATACAAAGGTGCTGCTCCCGCGGAGGCTGTTCTAAGTTTAGAAAGGTTGTAAAGCATGTTAGCGTATACAGCGTCTTCAGCCAACTTAGGGACTAGTACATTATCAAAATTACCATTATTACCAAGCCCGTCAGAAATATATTGTAAAGATATTAAGTCACCTTCACTAAATAAAGAATCAAAATATATTTTGCCGGCTTCTAAATCTAATAAATATGTGCCATTGTCATTCTGCGTTTGAGGGTCTGAACCATATCGTCTGCCGTATGCAGTTACGCTTTCATCATCATAATATCCATCAAAGTAATTTTCAAAATCTTTTTTATGTAAATCAATTTTAGATTTTTGAAATCTATCTGCAGTTTCGGATTTTTCGCTAAATGTTAAATTGCCTTCTTGATCATATATATATTTAAAGTCATTATCTTGAGCAACTGCTTTTGTAGGCTTTGAATGTTTTGAATTTTGAATAGGCCTGTGATTACCGCTGCCATCTACATATGCTATTTCAACATAATTTACGTAGTCAGAGGGTAAAGAAATTTGTAGTGTAGAGCTCAATTCAATTTCTAAATTTTTTTCTGCATGGAATATATCATAACTGAATTCCTGTACAGATCTTTGAGCCCAAAAAGCAACTTCATATCTAGGTACTTTTGACAAAACTTTTCCGTCTCCTATATATGCAATAATAAAATTATTTATTATATCATTCAAATGCACCCTGCTATAATAGCCAGAGACCGCTGTACCCGTTCCGCCCTCTAAGGAGGAGTAATTATCTACGTCTAAAGGTTTTCTTGATATTGCCATTATTGTTCAGTTGCTTGTATTTGTTGTTCTTTTGCTTGACCTATTCCAGAAACATCAGCTTGTTTTATAACTACACCTGCTAATGTTAATATTTTGTAAACTATATTTGTTTTTTCCGACGGGTGTAATTCAAAATTTAATGATTTCGCTGTAGCTGAATAATCGTCCGTAGACGGATTAAAAACAGTTGAATCATATATTGGCTTGTTAGGAATGCCGGAGGCAATCTGGGACGCTGTAGGCATTAAATAACCCCATTTAGGCTTATTCGGTTTCTTTAAATACTCTATGCTTACTCCGCTATTTATTGTTACAGGATACACCTTAATAGCGTTTCCGTTTATAGTATATACAGGTTGAGTTGCAACAGGGTATGTAAGAGGGGAGGCTGTGATAAACTTAATTTCTTTGTGTGAAGCAAAATCAGCTTCTGAATTATTAACGCGAACAACACCTAGCTTGTAAAAATCAGATGGGAATGAATATAAACCATTAGCTAAAGACAAATTGCTATCGCTATAAAAAACATTTATTTTTTCAGCTAAACTTAAATTAGGATCGGAAAAATCACTTTCTAAATTTGCGCTAAGCTCATAACTAGCTTGTTTTGCAAAATAAGCTTCAAATATCTCATTCTGCCCTATGTCTGCTAAATTATTAAATTCTTCAGGCGTTATATAGCCTCTATTATCTTTATTAGCGATAGTTAATACAATTTGGTATACCTCGTTTATATTTACCATGTTTGATTTATTAATTAGTGAGTATAGAGTTGATTTCTCACTCTACACCCTTTATACTACGAAATTTTTTTCATAATAGACTTCATTAAATCAACACCTTCATCTGTTTTAAAGTATGCCGCTAATGCGCCATATGGATGTTGATCAAAAGGCACTGTCATTACCTTTTTACCATTTGCTAATTTGAATACAGTTCCGTCATCAGTTAGGTTTAATATACCCATTTCAACAGCTCTATTAGCAAGGTTTCTTAATTTTATATCCTCATCTTGAGATATTTCAATAAATAATTCAGGCTCATTTTGAGCAAATCTATAAGCGTCTCTTTTGAGTTCTTTAGATGTCATACCCGTTACAGCTGAACCCAATTCAGTTCTCATGATAGCTTCTAAATGTTCAATATCTAGCGTTTTAACTAAATTTAAAGCTTCGAGCTCTAACTCTAAGCTTTCAATTTCATCAGCTGCTTCCGCAACTTCATCAATTTCGCTCCAAAGACTGCCTGCATTTGGATGATATATTGATAAAAGCTTCTGCAAGGGCTGTTGTTGCCTTGGCACTTCTAAAACACCATCTAAAAATGTAACATGCCCTAATGTAACGTAACCGTCTTGGTCACTTACAAATAAAGACCTTTGGTTAGTAGCATATCTTATTTCTTTATTTTCACCTGTATTTTCATCAAACCAAAACAAAGGTTTTCTTACTGTATGCTTAGACTGTATTGTCCAACTTATTGGTGATCTATTTTGTGATAAAATATAAACTCTATCTTTTATTTCCCATCCTTTTTCAGGATCAGATACTCTTTTTTTTGTTTGTGCATTCATAATATAATATAATAAAAATAAAAAGAGGTTAGGGTGGCCGAAACCACCCGTCCTCTATTAATTACTATGCTTTAAATAATACAAAGTTATTAGCACCTTGTACAATTAAACATCTTTCAGATAGATAGTGCATTCTCATTTCATCAATTGGAGATGAAGAAGCGCCACCTACAGATCCAGTAACCCAAGATTTCATTTTTCTGTTTTCAGTTTCAGAAGCTCTATATCTTACGTGTAGGAAAGGTCTTTTAATGTTTTTTCCAAGATTTTGGTCGTAAACTGTTGAAGTACCAGCAGGAACTAGTACACCCTCAATGTCTCTAAAGCCACCTCTTGTTGAAAAATCATTTAGATATTTCCAGTCAGTTTTGTAAAAATCATAAGAACCTCTTCTGTATCCAGTAAATCCTAGATTAAGAGCCATATCCTCGCTGTTGTTAAATACACCGAAAGAAGTACCTCCAGAATATCCACCATTTTGTTGTGCAAGAATATCATCAATTTCTAAAGAAAGATCTCTTCCTAAGAAAAGCATATTTTCTTCAATAGCGCCCTGCTTGTCTAGTTGCTTAAGTACAGCATCAAAATCCGTTAGAGCACCACCAGAAACTTGCGCACCAAAGTCAGAGTATACATTACCTCTTGCTTCAATAGCTTCAAAGAAACCTTCAGTACCTCTAGCGGTAGCTGTAATATTTGAATCATAAAAATCCAAGGTAGCTCCGGTGTTCAATTGCTTAACGCCTTCAACCATAGACATTTCTAGATAGTCTTCCCAACGTAGTCTGTTTTCGTGCTCAGACTTCAAATACCATAGATATCCAGAAGCCCCATTTTCAGAAGTAACTTCAATCCAACCGATCTGAGCAGTGTCAGAACCATTAATTGAATAGTGCTCCTTAAGAATAATAGGAGAATTAGTAAATGTAGCGTAGCTAGGATCTAGTTTTTCGTTAAAGTTACCAGTTCCTTTTGCAAATTCAGATCCATAGGCAAGAGCTGTAAATCTTTGTGCAGTTGTAATCGCAGGAACACCACCAAGAGATTTAACTTGGAAATATTGTCCGCTTACATTAGTTACGATACCTTTTATCATTGCTCCAGTTCCACCTACAGCTGAAGTAGCTGAAGATTGAGCTTGAATCATTACTGTTTGTCCTTTACGGAAATTAACAGCAGTAGTTCCTTGAGAAGTAACACCTAAACTTGTTGGTTGCGCGGTTGGAACAAAAAAGTTTCCAACGTTACCGCCTGTAGTTACAGCATTAGCCGCGGCAGGAGTAGTTCCTGTAGTAGGCATTGTGCCGGCATTACTTAAATAAATGATATTTGCATATCTTGTGTGCAATCTACCCTGCTCAGTCCAAATAATTTGATCTGAAGTAGAAGGCATCTCCGCTGATACCATACGAAGGAAAGATCCAATAGAGCGATTTCCGTATCTCTCTACTTCTTGTTCGTACACATCAGGTAAAAATTGTTGAGCCCATTGGTTGAATGAGCTGTCTGTAAAATCAATATAGTTACCAGTATAAAGAGCTTTGCTTTGAGTTGGTTGCAAAGCTGCTGGTATTCCACTTGTAAAAGCCATTTTTTAAATTTTAAAAATTATTTATTCCATTTTATGCGCAATTTGTCAGATGAATTTCCTGAAACAACACGTATTTTATCACCAGAGTCTGTGGTAATAACGGAATTATCAATGCGAGGAGTCATGTCAATATTTTTTGATTCCTTAACTTGAGACTTTATAGCATCGGCACGGCCTTGCTCGTAAAAGTGGGAAGCAATTTTATCTGCATTTCTTCCAGCAAACAACGCTTTGTGATAGCTACTAGCATCACCCAAAGTACCGTCTTCGCTGATAAATTCGTTTATAAAGTTTTTTAGATCAGATTGATATTCTTTTATTTTTTGTTTATTGTCAATTTTAAATCTAAATTTTTTGTCTTCAACTTGAAAATCAAATCCTTTAAAATCATCATTAAAAACTTTTTCTGTTTTTTCTAAAAAAACTTTTTGTTGTTTTGTCCAGTCATCTTTTTCAGATTGCTGTTGTTTGTAATATTCAAAAGCTTTTTCGTATTCCTCAGGAACATCGTTTTGCTTTCTTAACTTAAGATCAGCATAATATTCCTTTTTAGAGCCCTCAAAGTGCTTTTGAGCGTTATACACTTCTTCTTTAAAAGCTAATTGCTTAGCTTTTACCTCATGGTCTTCGGCAACTTCTTCGTCATAACCAAATTTGTTTTGAATCATGAACGAAATATCGCTTTCGTCTAAATGAGGTTTTGTTTTTCTGTAATATTCATATACTAAATCTGTTGGCTTTGTTTCAGAATAGTCTTTATTAAGATTAACATAATCTTCTAAAGAACCATTCGTTTCTTCCATAAAGCTAATTAGCTTTTGAATATCCTCAGGGTATTCTATTTGTTCTTGAGGTTGAGCTATTTCTTTTTTTATTTCTTGCTCAACAATTTTTTCTTCTTTTTGAGGTTGTTCTTCTACAACATCCTCTACAAGCTCTAGCGCTTCTTCTTTAACTTCTTCGGCAGACTCTTCAACTTGCTCTTGCTCGTTTTGTTTTTGAACTTCTTCGCTAGCTTTGGGTTCGTCGCGTACAGATACTTCATCTGCGCTTTGCTTTTGAACGGCATTTCCTTCTTGTTTTGGAGGGGCATCAACATTTACGCGGTATACCCCGTCGTCTTGAAACCCATAATTAGAATCAACTTCACCGCTTTCTACTGCTTGTTCTAGCACGGCGGCTTCTTTTTCTTGTGCTGAAACCTCTTGATTTGGTTCAACTACGTTTACTTCAATTTTTTCTTCCATAATATAATATAATATAATAATTTACTGTTACTTAGGTTCAAACCTAGATAAATCAATACCGCCTAAAACATCATTGCCCTTTGATTCAAATGATTTTTTTGGTTTTTCTGTTTTAGGTGGGCCAGATATACTAGAAGAGCTGATTTTTTTATCAGCAATTCTTTCTTGCACTTCTGACTGCTTATCTGCTAATTCTTTCTGAGCTTCAAGTTCTAATCTTTTTAATTGAACATTAAGATCATATTCAAATTGCATCAATTCTCTTTTAGTTTTAGCCTCTACTTCCAGCTTTTTAATACTAAATTCATTTTCAGCATTTGAAACCTGTATTTTAGATTCTGTTTTAATCTGTTCGGCTTGAGCTTTAGCCTCTTCTATTTGTATTTGGGCTTGCCCCTGCGCTTCTGCTTGAGCAACTGATGCTGCTTGAGCTGTTTGTTGATCAGTATTTTGTTTTTTTATTCTTCTAAACTTAAGAAGCTGATTAGCGAGTTTTATATTGTTTACCTGCCTTATATCGATTGCATCTTCTAAAAATATACTACTTTGAGAAAGAGCCATTTGTATGTTAGCTTCTAAAAGTTGTTTTTCTTCTTCGTCAGGCTCTAGCTCTAAGAATATACCAAAATCATGTGAATTTAAATTTTTAAGTTCTTCTAGGCTGCCCACTGTAAATTTGCCTAAGCCACCAATAAAAGCTTTTTTAGCAGGATGAAATTCTAGCACATCTTTAAATCTTAAAGATATAGCTTCTGCTAAAGTAAGTGTTGTATACATACTGCTTTCTATCAAATGTCTAGTAGCTGTATTACTATTAGCAGCTGCTAGTTTTTGAACCCCTACTAATGACTTTGGATCCGGATCAGAACCATCTCTAGCTTCATTTAGTCCGGTTATATCTCTTATCATTTGCAAATATTGGTTATATGCACCAATTAATAATTGCACTTGATTACCGCCACCTCCAGGTAGCTCTTGAATAGGAACTTTACCGGGGTTAGGGTCTCCATCTACAGTCAACGATCTTCCTATTATTGAACCAGTTTGGAAGTACATGTTTAAAGCTTCTTGTGGATTATAGCTAGTGCCATTACCTAAATCAATCTCAGCTAAACCATCAGCGTCTATGTAAACTCCCGATGGGGTCATTCTTTGAATTGATTGCTGAAGCTTTAAATGAGTTAATTGTATTAAATCAGCATAAGGTGTCATTTTTGAAACAAGAGAATCAATTTTACCCTTATACATCCTTGGAGCGGTAACAATATAATTCATTACCACTTTATTAGTGTTGGAACTAGGACGCACCATATTGGTTGCCTTTTCCCATTTAATTATTTTATTGCTACCCAATAAATATACCCCTTCAAAAAGAACTTCACTAGCTTGCGCTACCTTTTTAAATCTAGTTCTTTTATCTTTTGGGGGGTTAAAAGAATCATCTTTTTTAATTGCTTTTTCTGCGCCAGAAGAGGTTTCTTTTATTTTATATACACTTTTTTCAAATGTTTTCCAATTAAAATATAAAACGGTTAACGTATTATTATCGTCGTTATCAGTATTATTGTAGTCAAAGTTATTACTGTAATTGGAACCTTTGCTAGTTATATCTTTTATTTCTTCGTCCGCTAAACTAGGAAATTGCTTTTTTAATTCATTTACTTTTATTCTTTTTACTTCTCCGAAGTAATAGCAGTCTTCAAAGTTAGGGTCTTCAGTGTAAGACCAAATTAAATTAGCAGGATCAACGTAGTCTAATTTTATACCATCTGTATTATTAAAAGAATGCTTAACTGCGGAAATTCCTAAAACAGCTCTATCGTAGTCTGTTCTTTTCTTTAGCTCAGCGTATTTATTTCTAAGAAATATATTATTTATGGCTTGCTCTTGGGCAATTTCAATTCCTTGCTTATAATTTAATTGCATATACAATTCTAGCTCCTCTGTATTAGAGGGCAATTCGGACTCTGGAATATTTCTAGCATCGACACCTAATTCCGCCTCAATTTCAGCAAGAATTTGTTTAGCAGCTAAATCTCTTTGTACGCTTTCAACGTATTTTGTTCTTTTGCCGGTAGCAATTGAATCTTGAGCGAAAGCTTTAATAGAAAATAACCTGTCTTGCATTCCGTTTACAACTATATCTATAAACTTGGGTACAATAGGTACAGGCTTCCAATCTAAATTAAGGTAAGATAAATCACCGTTAATTGCAAATTCGTCTTTATATTTTCTAATAGACTGTTCGCCTCTAGCATACAATCTAAGTCTATGGAATTCGTCTCTAGTTTGATAGTATTTGCCCTGTCCCCTGTCTTTATTAAACCATTCCTGTTCTATAGCTTTAGCTACCTCTAATCCATATTCAGAACTTCTTTTTTTAGAATCAGATACCGCTTGGCTAGGAAAAATAGAATAATCTTTTTGTGTTTTTGCCATATTTATTTAATTAGCATACTTCTATCGCCTTCATTCTTATACTTAGAGAATGAAAAATTTAGTTTTTTTGTTGTTCTTTCTTGTCGTGGTTTATATAAATGTTTTCTGCAAGCCATTATAGCTAAACCGCTGCTAATAGACGCATCATAAGCTGTACGTTTTGATATATCAAATTTAGCCCAATCTTCCAATGTTCTTTGAAAGTGCATATTACCGTGGCTATCTTCTTGATTACCAACGTTTTCTTCTATATATGATTCAATTGCAGCCGCGTGAGCTTGCTTTATGTCTTCTGACGTATTAGGTATACCACCTAATTCTATTTCAGATTTAGACAATGCACCCCGTAATTTATCAGGCCGGTTCATAGAAAAACCTCTATACCCTCTTCTTTTTAAATGATAAAGTAATCTTGGCTTGTTATTTTCTGCAAGTATTGGCATACCATAAAATGCTATTGCCATAAGTACATCTTCAAAAAAAACTTCTGCTGTTTGGGGTCTTGCAACATATTCTAAAAAGAATTTGCTTGACGGAAACTCGGGTTGCATTGAAAAAGTTGTTAAACCATGCAACGCTCCGTTTGATCCACCACCCCCAACAGTACCGGAAATATCATAACTATCACAACCAAATGCGCCGTAGTCTATATTACCAGGATATTTAATACCATTTTTTTTAATAATGTTATTTCTAAGTTCTAACTTAGGTATCCAACTAACAAAAAATCTACCGTTTTTAGTAGGTGTCCAAATTACTTCTGTATCTTTTATTCCGTTTTTCCAAGAAAAACTCCCTTGAGCAACATAACCTTTTGAAGTCATTTCTTCGTTATGATCTATTTGCTCGTATATTTTTGTTAAATTAAATAAAGAATGTAATGTTTCATCCCTAAAAGCGTGTTTTTCACTTCTAGGAAACTGTCTATAGTATTCGTTTAATGCGTCCGCATCATTCTTTAATCCTTCTACCTCATTTTCCCAGTGCTCAATAACTCCCGCACGAATG
>VMHT01168333.1_pt1 | contig 10984 bp, 19 predicted proteins | sample 4693611 | NCBI WGS metagenome assembly VMHT01 (sample SAMN12280063, study PRJNA550983) | marine metagenome | isolation source: seawater sampled from same location over 5 years 0.02-0.2 micron viral filtrate | place: USA: collected off the coast of southern California halfway between the port... ... | reverse complement strand
TTTTTGAACTAAATCTACCAATCCTGTATAATTACATCCCCATTCTCCTCGAGTGTGTCCTCGATATTGGTATGTTTTTTTCTTCTTTACTATTTCATCATAATCCATGGCTAATGATCTTGCTCTACTAAATACACTGGCCTCATTCATCATTTTTTTAGCAAAGGTAGTACCAGTATAGTAAACTAATTGTTCTCCTTTTTTAGAAGTTTGAATCCAATACTCTAAATCTTTAGGAGTTAAACTACTTTGAGTTTGAGGAACGTGTCTTTTTATTTCTTCTTCTATTTCTGAGTGTTTACTTTTATTAACATTTATCATTAATGATTTTAATGATTTATAATTAGGTGGAATAATTTTTAATTGATCTATATATTCAATTACTTTTACAAAAAAAGATATATAAGACATTGGTTTATTTATTTTGTCTTTAGCTTCTATTTGTAAATCACCACTTAAAACTTCAGCAGCCATTTCCATGGCAGCTTTGGCCATTTTATTTTTATCTGTCATATTACCTTCTTTATTTTAATTTGCCGTTTAATTTCTTAGATTTTTCTTTAGCTATAATTTCTACTGTCTTACTTATAGATATTTTAGTTCCATCCGGTAATAAACACTTAGAAAGTTTGGTTAACATTTCGTGAGTCTCTTTTGAGATGGTAACATTTTTATACAAGTTTTTATCCATTTTTCCTTTCCTTTTTATGCACTATTATAACATTATTTTATAGGATAGTCAAGGGGAAAATACCCCTTGACTAACTTTTTATTTTTTAATAAAGTAAAAGTTCTCACCTTTATGTACCGATTCCTCTTTCCCTATTTGGGATCGGTCCACAATTTATACAGCTATACTTATCTTCTGACCATTCATCTGGTTTTGTAGGTTCTTTACAGACTGGACAGACATAATAATTTTGTACTCTTGTGGTACCATATTTTTCTCTCCATTTGTTTGGGTGTATAAACATTTTTTTCTCCTATAATATATTATACCATACAATTGTGGCAATATTATGGCAGTTAAATAGGTTGGCCTACTGGTTTTTTCTTTGGAAGGATTAAATCTTCTTTAACGCAATAAAATTTAATAATGGTTCCGTATTTATTTACTTCTTCAGGACCAATTTCTTTTGCTTTGTTAAGTGATTCTTCATATCCTGCGATCATACATTCGTAATGAGAGTTATATAAATCTGACATTGGAAATGGTGGTAAGCATTGATTGTAAACGCTTGTGCACATAATCATACTAAGTACAAATTTCATCTTTTTTTACTTTGCCTTTTTTCATGTTTATTTAAATTTTTTTTATGTCTACCAGGTCTTTTTTTCCTAGTAGCTCCTCTATAATTATTAACGCCAAATTTAGGTGCTTTTGCCATCAGTATTATCTTTTTTACTCATTACATGCGGAATATAACTTATTTTACCGTTAATTTTTTGTTCTATATCATTTCCACAACTTAAACATCTATAAACTGTTTGATGTAAAGATACAAAAATACTAGTTTCACAGCATAAGGGGCAGTCGCCATTGACTACCTGCGCTGTCATATTAATCCCTGTCCCGAACGGACCTTTCCCAAACATTTTTTTCCTTACGTTTATAAGCTTTCTTATTCTTTATCACAAGTTGACGGTAACGTCTATCTCTTAAAATCTTTGCTATTGGATTCTTTTTATTCAAGAATTAATGAAAGAATTTTTTTCTCTCCCATATATACTTCTATGTTTGCCTTAGATTTAATGCATTTATATGTTACTCTATCTTCAGGTGATTTGTCCCTCATAGCGTAACGCTTGCCTTTAAGGCATTTTGATAAGGTCTCGTGGTAACGATGTTCTATAATTTTATGGTCTTGCAAAAGTAATAGGGCAAATACAGTTTCTACAATCATTTTAACAATTCCACTTTCTTAATGATTTAGATAATCTATCTTGACCTGTATTATTACTTGCTTTTTGTCTCTTACGCATTCCGGTCATCCTCGCGCAGAAAGACTTACGTCTGTTTGCTGCTTTAGATCCTTTTTTTAATTTTGATGGTTTAGTTGTAACTGCTGTTTTTAATTTTGATCCTGGGTTAGCAGCTCTATAAGATGCAACACCTTTTTTATTTAGACCGCCTGATGGATTTTTTCCTTCTTTTCTTTGCCACGCAGGAGTACTTCCTCCAGAAGCCATGTAGGCTCTCCCATATCCTCGTAAAGCAGCTCCGCTCATTAAGATGCCTGACTTCGTCTAATAGCTCTATTAGTGGGAGCACCTTTAGCGCCTTTCTTTCTCATTGGTTCACCACGTTTTCTTTTTTGGTGAATGTTATACCAAAGACCTTTTCTAGCCGTACGTCCGTCTTTAGTTTTATGCGTTCCTTTACTCATTAATGAGCTCCATTTCCATTAGCAAAACTTCTTTGCTTGTCTTTTAATTTTTCAATATCAGATAATATCTTATCTACATCTTTTTGTAAACGTTCAATATTTACCGTATTTGACATCATATCCTGCATAGCTGTCTCTATTTTTTCTACTTGTCCACTCATATGCTCTATAAGCATAAATTGTTCGGAATCTGCAGGAAGAGACCCAAGTTGACCCCGCGGCCATTTGATTCTAAAGTCTGTATTTTCTACTAAATCTTTTTGCATTAATTCTACTTGTGTTGAAATTCGGTTTTGAGTCTCAATGATTCCAAAATATGCCCAGGTTCCAATTGCGACCATACAAATCAAAGACGCTACCGTCTTCATAGGCATTTGAACTGCTGCTTCTTCTGAAATTTTAAGTGGTTTATCTCCCATTAGTTGTAACTGTATCCTGTGTTGCCTTGTTCTAATTTTTTAAATAATAATTCATGTTGTTTCATAATATCTTCGTCTGAATCCATCATCTTATCCATTTGATCTTCTAGTTTTTCTACTTTTCTTTCAAGTTTTTCTACTTGATTTTCATGTACTGCTTGAATGGTTGAAAGTTCAAAAGTTCTAGATAAAGACCAGCCCCCTAATGCAATTAAGAGTCCAACCAACATCGTTAAGATTTTTTCCATCATTTTTGCCAATTAAAAAGCCAACTAACAATTTTTTTCCACAATTTTTTAATCATCTTTTTTCTCCTCAATTTCATAAAAGAACTTATCAGTATCTTCTGTTTTCCACTTACGAGTGTCTTCGACATTCCATTCTGAAGTTTGCACTTTCCAATCAGGAATTTCGTCCTTAACAGTAAAAGATGGTATATCCCATATAATTCTATTATTGGGTTGTGCTGCATAATTACCATCATCTAAGGCCATTATGTGTGCGCATTTATGCTCATGCGGTATCTCAGAATGATCTGTATCTACTATATTACTCTCTGGGTGAGCAAAGTCAACCGTAAATAGGTAGGCCCCATAGTACCATTTTTTATCTTTACCAATGTATTTACCGGATTGTCCGTCTAAAATATCCCAAGAAGTAACAGCAGGATAATAACTAAAACTATTCCACAACTCCAGCTCATCAAGTCTACGTTTAGGAACTTCTTCTGCTTTAAAACCTCGCTGAATGAAGGCAGATATCGGGAGACGATAAAAGACAGCGCCGTTTTCCATGATTGCATGAAAGAGTATAGGACGCCCTGTAATTGATGTAATACCAAAGATAATACAGTCTTCAACTTCTCCGTGATGTTTTTTAAGGTCATATAAATATTCTCTCCTTATTTGTGCGTATGTTACAGGTATATTTGCATTTAAATAAGCCATTGTCAATCATTCCTTTTATTTAATAGATCCCCAATTATTTCCATGTTCATAATCTACTTTGTTAGGAACTTCAAGTTCTACAGTATGCTCCATTATCTCTTTTATCTTGTCAGCATTATCACTCACAGATATATCTAATTCATCATGAACTTGTATGTGAGGAGTAATACCTTCTTTATATAAATCTATCATTGCTTTCTTAGTCATGTCCGCAGCTGATCCTTGAATCAATTTATTTAAAGCTTTGTAAGTATAAGCACGTTTAATCCCTGGTCCGTGTTCCGCTAATGCTGCTTCATGTGGAAGTGGTTTATGTATACCGAACTGATTAGGCTCCCATAAATGGAACCTGCATAGTCTTCCAAGTAAAGTTCTTATTCTTCCAGAGTCCTGCGCTCGTTGCATTACAGCATTCATTAACTGTTTAACAAATGGAACTCTACTATGATACTTACCAAATAAATCCTCAGCATCCTGTTTATTGGTACCTAGTTCAGCTTGTAATTTATTTTTACCCATTCCGTAGAACAGACCAAGATTTATAGTCTTGGCCTGTGATCTAGGGATTCCTGCCATCTCGGATACGATAGAGTGGAAATCTGCTTCTCCTTTTTTATAAGAATCTAATACTTCATCTATACCCATCAAATTTTGAAGAGATGCATAATGCACTACCAACCTAGGCTCTTGTTGATTATAGTCAAAACAACCCCATCTATGGCCCTCCTCGGGTATAAATAATGACCTAATTCGTGGTCCAAGGTCTTTGTTCCTAGCTGGAATTTGCTGTAAATTTGGGTTTGAATACGAGAATCTACCGGTCACTGTTCCGCCATTATCTGATCTTAATTGGTTAATTTCAGCATGTATTCTTCCCTTGTAAGAATGTTTGAGTATGGTATCAATAAATGTGGTATGGGCTTTGTTTATTTCACGGGCCTGGGTTATTAATTTCACCAGTGGGTGGGGGTGATTTGAAAGGAAATTTTTTGTAAATGATGGAGAACTTGTTTTTTCGGTTCGCTCATATGGTAGGGACAGTTTTTGAAAAACTTTCTCGATACTGCGTGCTGCCCATATTTGAACATCTACTTGTGTTTCTTTTTTTATCTTTTGCAATAGTTCTTTTTCTTGTGCAACTAACTGTTGTTTTAATTGTTGAGCGCCTTGAACGTCTACTCGTACTCCTAAAAAACGCATATCGACAAGTACAGGAAAAAGTTCGGTCTCTAGATTAAATATAGAAGATATATCTTGATGTATTATTTCTTTTTTTAATTCTTGCCAAAGTTCTAAAGTTATTTCAGCATCTTTTTCTGCATAATCTCCCACATACATAGCTGGAAGTTTATACATTTCTGCTTTTGCATCTACTCCCCAAGATTTAGCTGCATCATATAATGCTGCTTCATCTTTACCTTGTCCTATGTATCTTTTACTACAACTTGTTAAATCATATCTCATTTGATTTTCATCAACGAGTGCTGATGCAATCATAGTATCTACAATCTTACCTTGAATGGTAAGTCCCAAAGACTTAATCCAACACACATCATACATTGCGTTATGAAATATTTTATCAGCATCTGTGTTTAAAACTGCTTGAAACCATTTAAGAACCATATTTCTATCCATGTTTCCACCACCTTCATGAGCAATTGGAAAATAACCTTTCCAACCTTTAACAGCTACAGCAATACCTACTACATCACCTCTTTTAGTTACTGCACCTGAGCCCATTTTAACTAAGTCAGGATCCTTAGTTTCTAAATCAATAGCTATTTCATTGTATTTAGATAAGTTTGGAAATTCTGTAGGTGGTGTCCATTCCGTTTGTGGTTTAAAAAGTGGTATTTGCATTATTTAACTATTAGCCCCCATGAGTTGTCTTTTTTTATTGATTTATCTTCTTCTTTTTTTTCTGGATAATCACGATCAATTGCCATTTGACAATAATGAATTGCTTTTTCCAAATCCTGTTTCTGTCCCTTTTGCTTATGACGACACAAATATTTAATTGCATTACCCTCCGCAAACGGAATATTATTTCTATTAATAAATTCTGATGGTTGAATAATCATAGATTCGTAGTGAGATCCTCCTACTTGTTTTTTATATACATCACTCATTTTTTCCTTTCTTTATATTTTTTATAACTATATAATGCATCCCATGCTTTTCCTTTAGGACTTTGTCTCCATTTTTTTCTAGCTTTTTTTCTAGCTTCAGTATACGGATACGGTACGGGTTTACTACAATGAGGACAAATCATATTCTAAATGCCTTATAAATATCTTTTGGTTCTACTATATGTAAATGTTCCTTGGTCCTGGTTGCACCGACATAGAACAATCTGTTCACATCATCCGGTACTCTTTCATATTCTCTTAAAGTTTGTCTTGATAAATCAGTTAAGAGAACAACATTATCTGCTTCTCCTCCCTTGACCCCATGTATTGTAGATAGTATAATTCGTGGTTTTTTATTTAATTGCTCTCCGTTTTTTCTCATTTTTCTTATGTAAGAAACTTTTTTAGATGGTGCATTGTCAAATGCTCCATACCACACATCTTTAGTTTTTAATCCGTATTGATTAGTTAATTGATCTATTCCAAAGAAAGCATCTTTAATCATTATTTTTAATTTATTTTTTTCTACATTACTTTTACTCATATAACTGTATATTTTTTCTACTTGTTTATAATTTAATAATTGACCCTGTCTTAAATGTTCCCAATCATTGATAGCATCATATAAATCTTGCTCATAAGATTTTTTAAATTTATTTTTGTAGTACAATCCGTTTTGATAGACTACTTCTTCTAGTTCATCTAACATAGATCTAGTTCTAGTTAATATTAGCCATTCTCCTTTAGACATATCTATGTGTCTAAAATCTGCATACGTTGAAAGAGATCCCTCTACAGTTCTAGGTTTCCATTGTTTTGGTATTCTATTACCTACTTTATTAATAATTTTCATGGCAAACTCATGAACTTTAGCTGGTATTCTATATGATTGAGTAAGCTTTATATATTCTCCGCCTAATGTAATAAATCTATTTACATCTGCACCTGCCCATTTAAAAATAGCTTGGTCGTCATCACCTGCTATATAATTATTTTCTGATTTATCCCAAATTGTTTTTGCCATATCCCACTGCATAGAAGACAGATCTTGAGCTTCATCTATAAATACAACATCAAACTTAGGACATACTCCTGATTTAAAATTTAAAATCATGTCATTAAAATCTACTAAGTTATACTCTTTTTTATATCTATCTAACTCGTGTGCTATAATTCTTAGTTTATCAAACTCTACATCCTGGGTATGCTCTTTAAGATCATATTGTCTTTCAATAGATATATTTCTTAATTTAGATAGCTGTATTATTCTTAAGTAATCACTTTTTGTAGAAAATATACCATTCATTTCAGTATCGTTATCTTCATAATCTACAGGAAACCCTATCTTTTTACCTAAGTCTTCATAATGTCTACGTTGCATCACATTATCTTTATTAATTCCTAGTCTTCTAAATGCTAATGAATGAAGAGTTCTAAAGTAAGGTAGATCATCTTCACTATAATTAAATTTATCCATTGCTCTATCTCTTGCTTCATAAGCAGCTTTCTGTGTAAAAGCAAAATACCCAATTTTATTTGGATCTGTTTCTTTTAAATATTTATCCACTAAATTTAAAAGAGTTGTTGTTTTTCCTGTACCTGGAGGTCCAATCACAATAGTCTTCATTTATATCTCCTAAAAAAATTTCTCCATATTGCTGATCTAATAATAGAAACCACAGTAAATATTAAGGCAATATGTAAACTGTCCCATATAGTAGGATATAACCCAAAAAATGGAAAAATATATAATTGAATTAAAATAGCTAAAATTAAACCACTACCTACATCAATAAAACTTTCTATAAAACACCTTAATTTCATTAAAAAGTATCTTTCGGTTTAAGTTGTTTTGGTTTATAATCTTCTCACTTTTTTTCAAAAGAGTCTACTATAGACACCGTTGGTCTACTCTTCCCTAAAATAATTCTTTCTGTAGTACAGCCACAATGCTCTCTTAACATTTGACTTGTTTCTTGAAACTTAACATCCCATCTTCTTCTTTGTAAGAAACCGTAAAAGAAAGAATCAAATAAAAAGTAATGTTTACCTTCGTCAGTAAAGACCGCACCTTTTTTGATATCATCTTTTTCAACTGTAGTTGAAGTTCTGTTGGTACAAAATTCTTCTAAATGATTTTGTAATTGATCTTTTTTAGATGTCCCTTTAGGTGGTGGTATAATTTCACGAGTTCCTAATAATTGATTAACTAAAACTTTCCAATCTTTTATTTTCATTGTTGGTGGAAAAATACCTATCCCTGCAATACATGCTTCTTCAAATAAAGGTTGTTGTCTTAAATATTTAGCGCTTGGTAATTTTAATCTTTTGCCATCTATATTTAAATAATAGTAAGGTTCTTCTAATTGTATTTCCTGTAAATCACTTAACTCTGGAAACATCACAGAGTTTCCTATTCCAAACTGTCTTGTCTTACATAATTGTTTATCACATACATTACACATAGGAACATCATTACATTTCCATCCCCAATCTTTTTTCTCGTGTTGATTTTTAATAATATCTATTTCTCTTTGATCTAAATCTCCAACTATATAATTTTCATGAAACCATGAAATTTTTTCTTTCCAATTGTTAGGCCACTTCTTTTTAGCATACACACCAAAATGAAATAATGCAGCATTTCTACCGCCTTCAGATATTTTTTCAGCCGCCAATGTTTCAATGCAAGGAGGCCCATCAGAAAATTCTGAATCGGGCCTCTGCACCCTTATGGAACCAACATCTAGTTGTTTTACATTATTATAGATCCCATAAAATTCTTCTACAGTTGCTGCACTACCATCATCTTTAAATGCATAACGTGTACTTACTTCATGATTAAAGTATGGTAAGTTTAAAAAGTTTCCGGTGTCTTCTTCTGATTTTAATTCTATTTGTTTTGGAAATACTTCCGCACTTCCAAACCCTAGTACGGCTCGTATCTGATTTAATTTATCTCTCATAGTTTTTGCTTCTACAAAATCTTCTGAAAATAAAAATACATGAGCACCACCAGATTTAGAACGACACACTACTAATGGTAATTTTAAAGTTTTAATTTTTCTAATTAATTTTTGATGATCAAATCCTGCATATGAATCTATATCTATACATCCCCATTTACACATGTCTTCTTCATTAATTGGTATTATACCTAAACTTGGTTCTACTCCATGTAAATGATTTTTATAATGATCGGGTGTCACTTGTTCTCTTTTAACAAATGATTTTGTTTTAAGCTTAACCCCTTCTTTAGGTGTAGTATTAATGTATGTACACCCATGGGCTCGCTTGAGTCCTGTAAATATTTCTATAAATTTATCTTCCATATTTTATCCGAGTTAAGAGGCGGATCTACTCTCGCTTCGCCGCCTCTCGTTGCAACTACTCTCCTTAGAGAATTAGTTTAATATGGAACGTCTGTTTTAGTTTCTTCAGTACCGTGTTTTGCTTGGACTTCACCTTTAGAAACTCTATCAGCAAAGTTTTTAGCAATATCATATACTGCTTTATCTTGAACAGGACCAACTTTAGCTACATCCCATCCAAACCATGTTCCTTTATCGTTAGATTGTTGAACAGTTTTTAGATTATAAATGTGGCTGTATGTAGGCGGAGTAAATAAACCACTCTTGCCTTGCATTTTGATCCCCATCATCATTGAGTTCCACTTACGACTTATTTTTAATTGAGTCGCTTTCATAGAAATCAAAGCGGTTGTAGGAGTATCACCCATTAATATTACAAAGTGACTAGCCGTGTTTTCAAGATAATTACCATTAGGTAATCTATCTTTATTAGATTTGTCTCTTGTAACTTTACTTAACAAATCACTGTCTACTTCATGGATAGCAACTGGTGCTCCCATACTTGCACCTCTGTCTTGCCATTCTATATATTGTCTCTTATAGAAAACTGGCAATACATTGATACCTTTCTCTCCGTCATAGTAATCTCCAGTGACAGTGTTCAAAATCATTCCAGGTTGTGCACCCTTAATGTATTTTGCGTCTCTAGAATTAATTTCCGGAGAAAGTTGTCCTAGGACTTTCAGAAATGGTAAAGCAAGATCTTCTTGCGATATATTCTGAGCCCCAGCATTTGCATCTGCTTCAAATAAATTTGTAGCCAATGCACCTGCATTTTCGCGTTTTGCGACATTTGCTTCTTGGTTCATGATTATTGTTTCCTTTTTATTGTTGTTTTATTTCCAACAAATATGTTGAAAAGTTCCGTTGGCATTTCTTTATTTGCCTCAATACGCTCACGGACTAACGCTTTAAGAGTCATGGGCTCAACCTTCAACTTTTGTGTCGGTTGATACCCACTACTCTTTGCAAGTTCAGCATAATTTGCTGCCTTGTTATCCTCGTTACGACCAAAAGACACCGAGATCTCGTTTTTAATGATATCTCCTAGTCCATTGTTACGAAGCCATGCATATGCTTTCTCTTTGTTTTGAGCAGAGATAGTAGCACTGTAAAAAGGTTTGACATCTACTGAAGATCCATCAGCTAACTTTAATTGAGATAAACCCATTTCAGATAGCATTGTTGGAATAACTTCTCCAGACACTCTGTCAATTTCCTTCTTTTTTTCTTTAAGAGCCTCTTCCATGATCTTAAATTGATCTTCCATTGCTCTTAATTTTAAAACTTGATCAGATAAAGTTTTAATATTAGACGTATTATTAATAACTTCTGTTTGATCTTGTTCCATTTGTTCGGTAAGATTATTCATACTGTTCTAACTCCTTCCTAAGTAATTGTATTTCTTTCTTACATTTTTTAAATGATCGCCATACAAAATACTTTTTTAAGTAAGACAAAATAAGAGTAGGTAGCATTACTAATTGTGCTAGTCTAAAAGTAATAGGTGCTTCGGCAGCCATTGCCTGCGTCACTCTGTCACTTATCGCTATCTGTCTTTCTGTTGCTAAAAAACCCTTAATCCATTTTTCTGCATGTTCTAAACGTTTTCTAGTTTTATAGTAATGACGATCTTTAAATTTATACATTCTTTTCATATTATATTTTATAAATGTGGCAATATTATGTCGAGTGTAAATCAAATTCAATTGGATAATATTTTGCTTCTTG
>VMHT01057954.1_pt1 | contig 10984 bp, 8 predicted proteins | sample 4693611 | NCBI WGS metagenome assembly VMHT01 (sample SAMN12280063, study PRJNA550983) | marine metagenome | isolation source: seawater sampled from same location over 5 years 0.02-0.2 micron viral filtrate | place: USA: collected off the coast of southern California halfway between the port... ... | reverse complement strand
TTATAAAGTCAGATTTGACATGGCACAAATCAACAAAAAATTTTGGCTCTTCTGATAATTTCTTTAATATTTTATGGAATAACGCGTTAGATGATAAATTAAATATCTTCAAAAGTTCAAATTTTAGAGAATTTAAAAAAACAAAAGTATCACAACAAGACAAAGATGCTTTAAGGGCTATGGATTTAAATGAAGAGGTAAAATGGGAGCAAATTCACACGAAATTCAAAGAACTTGTAAAAAAATATCATCCTGATAAAAACCAAGGAAATAAAAAGTTTGAAGATAAATTAAAAAAAATTACATTAGCTTATAGTCAACTTAAAAAAACTTTAGGAAAAAAATGAGTTCACAACAATTATTACAAAAACCTGATATCAAAATTTCGGTGAAACAAACTTTTGGCTTTGAAAGTGACATGCAAGCTGGAGGTTTTTCAAAAAAAAATGAGTATGTTCCAAAAATTGATCCAGATTATAAATTTGATAAAGATACTACGTTAGCAATTTTGGCAGGTTTCTCATTTAACAAAAGAGTGTTGATTCAAGGTTATCATGGGACAGGAAAATCTACTCATATAGAACAAATATCTGCTAGGTTAAATTGGCCTTGCATTAGAGTAAACCTTGATAGTCATGTAAGTAGAATTGATTTAATTGGTAAAGACGCCATTGTTCTTAAGGATGGGAAACAAGTAACACAATTTAATGAAGGTATCTTGCCTTGGTCAATTCAAAATCCTGTTGCTTTAGTCTTTGATGAGTATGATGCTGGAAGACCAGATGTTATGTTTGTAATCCAAAGAGTTCTAGAGGCTGAGGGAAATTTTACTCTTCTGGATAAAAATAAAGTTTTAAAACAAAATAAATTTTTTAGACTTTTTGCAACCTCAAATACTGTTGGCTTAGGAGATACAAGCGGTCTATATCATGGTACCCAACAGATAAACCAAGGCCAAATGGATAGATGGAATATAGTTACTACACTCAATTATTTAAGTTTAGAGAAAGAAATGGATATTGTTTTGTCAAAAAATAAGAATTTAAATAATCAAAAAGGAAAAGAAAAAGTAGCTAATATGATCAAAGTAGCTTCTCTAACAAGAAAAGGTTTTATCGCTGGAGATATATCAACCTTAATGAGTCCAAGAACTGTTTTGCACTGGGCTGAAAATGCTGAAATTTTTAAAGATACAGGTTACGCTTTTAGAGTAACGTTTTTAAATAAATGTGATGAAATTGAAAAAAACACTATTGCTGAATATTATCAAAGATGTTTCGGGGAAGAATTGCCAGAGTCTCTAGTTAATATTCAAATTTAATGAGTAACAGTAAAGAAGCTAATTTTAAAGAAAAACTAAAACAAGCTCTATCTTCGACCGCAAGAGTTATTTCAGACGACCTTGAGCAAAAAAAAAATAATAATCAAAACAAAAGTTCAAATAAATTTGATTTTTTTGAAATTGATAATCTAAATTCAAAAAATGATTTTATAAAAGCTAGAGCAGAGTCCGATAGTTCTGCATTGAAAAAGAAATTTTCTAATGACAGTATTTTTAAAAAAAACTTACCACTTAATTCATCATGCAAATCACTTTATACAATAGCTGAAAGAATAAGATACGAAGTCTTGGGTGGAAAAATGTTGAAGGGTGTAGATCTAAATATAAAAGAAAATTATAATCAGATAATTAATTTAAAAAGAAAAGATCAACTTAAATCTAAAGAAGATGTAAAAGTTGCTGAAGCATTTGAGTTATATATGTTAAAAAAATTCCACAATATAAAACTAAATAATCTAACAAATAAAATGCTTAGTTTTTGGGAAGAGGATTTCAATAAAGTGATTGATAAACATTTAAATTTTTTAAGAGAAAATTTAGAATTTCAAAATAAGTATTCATCTACATTTTCAAAAATACTTCAAGAAATGGAGATTTTTGAAACTGAAGATAACGAAGAAACTAAAGAAAATAATCAAGATGAAAATCAAAATAATCCCTCGAATGATGATCAAAATAATGAAAATGATGAAACTAAAGACCAAAATAAAGAGGAAGAGACAGAGGCAAGTTTAGACTCTGACTATGATATTGATGAATATAAATTAGACGAACAATTAGTTGATACTGACTCAAATAAAGAAAGCAATGAACAGGTAATCCAAAAAAAGGATATTAATGATTTAAACCTAGAATATAAAATTTTCACTAATCAATTTGATGAAATTACTAAAGCTGAAAATCTCGAAAAATCTGATGAAGCATTAAAATTAAGAAAAACTTTAGATCAACAATTGATTGGATTTCAAGACTTGGTAACAAAACTCGCAAATAAACTTCAAAGAGAATTGCTTGCTAAACAAAATCGATCATGGGATTTTGATTTAGAGGAAGGGTTACTTGATAGTTCAAAATTACCTAGAATAATAATTGATCCCTACAATTCTTTATCTTTTAAAAAAGAAAAAGATTTAGAATTTAAAGATACAATTGTAACTTTATTAATTGATAATTCAGGTTCTATGAGAGGAAGACCAATAACTATAGCAGCAATCTGTGCTGATATTTTATCAAGAACTTTAGAACGATGTTCTGTAAAAGTTGAAATTCTTGGTTTCACAACAAAAAATTGGAAAGGTGGTCAAAGTAGAGAATTGTGGAGTAAAAATGGAAAACCAAAAGTGCCTGGTAGATTAAATGATTTAAGACACATAATTTATAAAAGCGCCGATGCACAATGGAGACAAGCCAAAAATAATTTAGGTTTAATGCTTAAAGAGGGATTATTAAAAGAGAACATTGATGGAGAAGCTATACTTTGGGCTTATAATAGACTTAAAAAAAGAAATGAGGAGAGAAAAATACTCATGGTAATTTCAGATGGTGCTCCAGTAGATGACTCTACGCTTTCAATTAATTCTGGTGATTTTTTAGAAAAACATCTTAAGAAAATTGTCAAATTTATTGAGGATAAATCTGAAACTGAAATTTTAGCTATAGGAATAGGTCATGATGTTTCTAGATATTATAATAAGGCAATAAAAATTACAGATGTAAATGAACTTGGAGATGTTATGATTTCAGAACTCAGTTCACTGTTTGGGGAAAAAAACAAATTACATTAAATATTATATAAATCTTTATTTTCCCATTTTATTTTAATTTCTGCTCCTCTTCTTGTTCTTGAATTTTTACAATTTATTAGAGCGAAATTTTTTTCTAACAACGTTTTACCAATAAAAATACCTAATCCTAGACCAGTTTTGGGCTTATCATTTCCATCTAAAGATCTTAAATATGGTTCACCTATTTTTGACAATATATCACTTCGAAATCCATCTCCATCATCCTCTATAATTATTTCAGTATAAGAGCTATCACTTTTCAAAGTGATAAATACTTTATCATGACTAAACTTATTAGCATTGCCTATGAAATTTCTTAAACCATAAACAATTTCTATAGACTTTGTTATTTTTTTTGAATTTGAGTCCTGGTCATAGTTAAAAATAAAATTTTTTTCACTTGTTTCTTTAAATGATGAAATAATTTCTTTTAAATAATCTCTAATGCTCAAATCTTCATCAATAAAATCATCTTCCTCGTTAGGGTTAAGTGATAATCTTTTCAAAATTTGATTACACCTTTCTACCTGACTAGATAATAATTCAATATCTTGAATTACATCTTTTTGATCTTTCAATTGATGTTTTAGCTCTTGTGAAATAATCTTAATAGTTGATAACGGTGTTCCTAGAGAGTGAGCTGCAGCAGCAGCTTGACCTCCTAAAGACAACATTTCATGTTCCTTAGCCATCACTTCTTCCATTTTATTTAAAGCTTCTTTTCTAAGTCTTGACTCTTTACCAAAAATTATTGCAAAATAATTTAGAAAAACTAGAGCTATTATTAAAGCTATCGGTATAGAATAAAAATAATAGTCATCGACATGAAAATGACTATTTAGTGGGGATGGTAATTCATATGAATAAAATGTGAGAAAAATAATCATTAATATTGTTATTGTTACTAAAAATATATTTGTCCTAAGGCCTAGATTAGTTGAGGCAAATACAGAGGGGATTAATATAAATATTATAAAAGGATTAATCACTCCTCCTGTAAGGTAAATCAAAAAACCTAATTGAAATATATCTATGATCAAAAAAATTAAGGCTGATCTGTCTGATAATTGTGTCTTTTTGTAAATAAAGATTAAAAATAGATTACTTAAAACTCCTAGAAAAATAATTAGATTTGATAATTCAAAATTGAATTTGAAGCCAAAATAAAAATAAACAATATTTATTGATATTAATTGACCAATTATACCAATCCATCTTAGATTAATATAAGTTGACTTTTTTAATGTATGATATTTTGAAGTTTCAAAAAACTCCATCGTCTATATATCTAGATTTTGAACATTTATTGCATTGGAAATTATAAAATCTTTTCTCAATGCAACATCATTGCCCATCAACGTGTGAATTAGATTTTGATCTTTTTTATTATCTTTAGAATATTGAACTTGTAAAAGATTTCTTGTTTGAGGATCTAAAGTGGTATTCCATAATTCTTCTGGGTTCATTTCTCCTAAACCTTTAAATCTTTGTATATTCATTTTTGACTTCTCAAAATCTATTTGTTTTACAAACTCTTTTGATCCTTTTTTAAATTTTTTTAAATCTTTGCTATTATTTATCATATAGCTCTCGAGTTCTTTTTCGTCTTTAATATAAATTCCTTTAGAGCCTTTATTAATTTTAAATAAGGGTGGTTGTGCCAAATATATATGACCATTTTCTATTAACTTATTAAACGGCTTGTTATTAAAAAAGGTCAATAACAATGCTCTAATATGAGATCCATCAACATCTGCATCCGTCATTATGATAATTTTACCATACCTTAGATCTTTTAGGTCTATTTCATGTGATTTTGGATCTAAACCAAGAGCATTTATTAATGTTAAAATTTCATTTGAAGATATCATTTTTGATAAGGCTTTTGTTCTTTGGTCAGATCCATTATTTGAGTTGTTACCATTTTTTTTTGATTTTAGTTCTTCTACATATGTATTTAAAATTTTTCCTCGTAAGGGTAATACTGCCTGGTTTGTCCTATTTCTTCCTTGTTTGGCTGAACCACCTGCTGAGTCTCCCTCAACAATAAAAAGTTCTGTTCCTTCTTGTTTTCCAATTTGACAATCAGCTAATTTTCCTGGTAATCCACTTAATTCTAATGCTCCTTTTCTTCGAACATTTTCTCGTGCTTTTCTTGCAACATCTCTAGCTAATGCTGCTTGAATAATTTTCGCTAATATAATTTTGGCTATAGATGGATTCTGATCAAACCAAATAGACAGTTTTTCATTTATAATTGTCTCAACAATTATCCTAACCTCAGAGGATACCAATTTATCTTTTGTCTGAGAAGAAAACTTGGGATCTGGAATTTTAGTGGATAAAACGCATGTTAAACCTTCTTTGATATCATCGCCTGATATGGACAGTTTATTTTTTTTTAAAAGATTATGTTCGTTAGCATATTTATTTATAACTCTAGTTAATGCACTTCTGAAACCTAAAATATGTGTACCACCGTCCTTTTGAAAAATGTTATTAGTATAAGGTAAGACGTCCTCTGAATATGTTGTATTCCATTTCAAAGAACATTCAATTTCTATATTTTCCTTTTTACCTTCAATATAAATAGGTTTTTTAAATAGGTCATTTCCATTTTTATTTTGAAGTTTTTCTCTATTTTTATCTAAAAATTCAACAAACTCTAAAACTCCACCATCAAATTTAAAATCCTCTTTTTTCTCTTTTTTTTGACTTAAATCCAAAAATGAAATTTTTATGCCCTTGTTTAAAAAAGCTAATTCTCTCATTCTTTTAATCAAAATATTGCCACTAAATTTTATAGAGGAAAAGATTTCTTTAGATGGCAAAAATGTAATTTGTGTACCCGTCTCTTTAGTTTTTCCAATAACTTTTAAAGGTGCTTTTGCATTTCCATTAACAAATTCAATGTAATATTTTTTTCCATCTCTATAAATTTCTAATTGAAGTTTTTCAGATAATGCGTTTACTACTGAAACACCAACTCCATGTAATCCGCCAGATACTTTATAAGAATCATGATCAAATTTACCTCCAGCATGAAGTTGTGTCATAATAACTTCAGCTGCCGATTTTTTTTCACCTTTGTGAATATCTACTTGAATTCCTCTTCCATCATCATTGACTGTTATCGTCCCATTCGTATTAATTTTTACATTTATATTTTTGCAAAATCCAGCTAATGCTTCATCTATCGAGTTATCTACTACCTCATAAACCATATGGTGTAATCCAGTTCCATCATCTGTATCACCAATATACATTCCAGGTCTTTTTCTTACTGCCTCAAGACCTTTAAGAACTTTTATTGAATCTGCTTTGTATGTATTTTTTGTGTTCATTTTTTTAATTTAGGAAAAAAAAAACTATATCATTTTTTAAGAAAAATTGCCGAATTATTATTGATTAAAAGGTCAAATTAAGACCTAAATATACGGCTTATTTAGTGGCGGAGAGAATGGGATTCGAACCCATGATAGAGTTTCCCCTATACACGCTTTCCAAGCGTGCGCCTTCAACCACTCGGCCACCTCTCCTAAAAATTTTCTAATTGAATCCAATTTTCCTCTTTAAAAATTGTATTTTTTCTAAACCAATAAGACAAATATCTTTCGGCTAAATAGGCGAATAACCTGCCGGTGTCATAATTTTTTAAATCTTTAAATTTGAAATGTTTTTCACATCTCTCTAGCCAAGGAAAAAGATTTTCAAACCAATTATCAATTATGTTTGGTTTAGCAATAAACATTATATGTGGATTAAAAATATCATTTTCTACTACGTAATTCTTAAAATCATTTCTGTCATTGTCTGGAAGTTCTGTGATAGCTTTTTCTAAATTGCCGTATCCATGGTGCATATCAAAATGCAATAAAATATTTTCTTTTTTTTTTGAAAATAGAATTGTAGGATCCTTAAGTATATTTCTCCACCCTCTTTTAAAAATTTTAGTTTTTTTTGCTCCTGAAACTTTTATTGGATTACAAATTATTGCATCATAATTTGACCAGTCACTCAATGGTTTTGTAATTAAAAAATCATTAATATTATCTTTACTTATTTTTGAATTTAAATTTTCTTTGACCCAGAATCTCCTTTTTTGACAAAAACCAATCCAATTTTTTTTACTTTCTTTCTTTAATAAATTTTTCCAATACCAATAATGAAACGTAAGTTCAGAATAAAATTTTTCTTTATGGTAAATATTGTCCCCGTTATCACATGCTATATAATTTTTTGGAATTTCTTTATCTCCAACCCAAGAAAAATAATACTCGGGTTTATCTATAAAATTTACTTTTTTATTTGTTACACAATATATCTTTAAATCATTTGAATTCATTTATTTTTATTTAAATTATAAATTAGAATATGTCTCAAATATCTTAAATAAAATTTAATCAAATTCTTCAACAATATCCTAATTAAACCTTTCCAACTCTGAAATCTATTTAACATACCATGATTTTTATCGTTTGGATTTGAGTGTTCATACGTTATGTGCTTGTACCCAAATAATTTAACAATAAACTTTTGTGTCTCATTTAAAATGCCGTCCAATCCCCATCTTAAAAATAAAATAGGTTTTTGTTTTTCTTTTTTGAATAAATAATTTGATTGTCCAATAAGTTCATACTCAGAAAATAAAGAACCATTATAAATTTTATGTTTGTTAAAAATACTTTCGAAAACTAATTCTGTAATTCTTTCTCCCAAAGGAATATCTTTAGATCTATGGTTTAAAAAACTTTCTAAAAAAAAATTACCTTCAGATTTAGTTATTGCAATGAATTGGTTTAATGATGATTTAAAATAAGTTGGCAAATTTTTTAAAATATATTCATTAGTCATATAATAAGCTTTATGAAACTCAAAAAAATTACAATACTTAACTGATGTATCTTCTTTAAAAAAATTTATTTTTTTTAAAATTATAGTATCCGCATCCCAAATTATAATGTTTTCATTATTTTTTTTTATGAAATTAAATGAAAAAGTCATTTTCAACATTTGTTGATAGTACCACTTCAATCTTTTATTAAATTGTACCTCATAATTTATTTCTTTACTAAAAGTTTTATAAATAGTTTCAAATTTTTTAAATTGTATTATTTCTTCCTCTCTAATTATTTTAATTTCTTCAAAGTTTATTTTTTTTTTAAATTCATTGACTTGACTATCTGGACAAATAATAAAAATGTTAATATTTTTATATAATTTTTTAAAATTCTTATAATTTTCAATGATTAAAGGAATATTACAATTTAATGATACTTGACAAATATTTATCTTTATTTCTTTCATAAATTTAAATTATTTTTATTTATATACTGTTATAAATAATTTAAAAAAATTATAACCAAATGAAACATAAAATTTTAAAAAAAATTTTAGGAATCCTTAATTATAAGTTAATTGATAAAAATTATTTTAAAAATTATAGAATAATTTCAAATACGACTGTTCTAAATGATGAAAACTTGTTACAAAATTTATCTAATCACAAGATTAAACAGATCATTCAAATTGGTGCTAATGATGGTGTAAGATTTGATAATCTCAATAAATTTATTAAGAAAAATAAAATAAATTCAATTTTAGTTGAACCAATAAAAAAAAATTTTAATGAATTAAAAAAAAATTATAAAAATTCTAGATTTGTCAAACTTGAGAATGTTGCAATTTCTATAAATAATGAAATAAATTATTTATATAAAGTAGAAGAAAAATTTCTAAAGTATTACGATAAACATGTTCCAGGAATTACTTCATTTAATAAAAATCACTTATTAAAACATGATGTAAAGGAAAAACATATAATTAAAGAAAAAGTTAATTCTACCTCAATAAAAAATCTTATCAAAAAATATAATTTAAAAAAATTAGATTTACTTTATATTGATACTGAGGGCTATGATGGAAAAATAGTTTTAGATTTTTTGAAAATAAAATCACTTAATCCAATAATTATTTTTGAATTTATACATGTCGAAAATATGGTTTTCAAAAAAGTTATAAATAAGCTTCTATCATCAAAATACAAATTTTTTCCTATAAATGAAAATTTAATTTGTTTGCCTAAAAATAAATTTTTTTCTATTTAGAAATCCAATCAGAATATTTTTTTTTGTTATCTATTAAGTATCTAGGAAAATTATTATCTATTTTTACCACATTAAATTTTTCATCTCGCCCCAAAAGATCTAGGCCTTGGTTTATTTTTTCTGTGATTTTATTTTCATCTAAAAATTCATCGGAGATTTTTTCTTTAAAAACGAATTGATCATTTGTTTCACATAAATTTCTATATTTATAAAGAAGTTCAATTGGCGTTTTCAAATTACAAAAATGCCAACCACCATTATTTATTATATTATTTAACCTTAATTTATCTATTCTCCAAAAAGGTCTTTTTTTGAATTTTAAATTTCTAAGCCACTGAGGAGATTTCAAATATTTTTTTACACATATTTTTGAACCTATCCAAAACGGATTATTTTGAGCTTGTAAGTTTAATTTATAATAATAATGATTTTGCCTTAATGCGACATACCTATTTTTATGATTAAAATTTTTAATAGCTTGAGGATTTGGTATTTCATCTAAATCAGATATTATAATTAGATCATCATTATTTGCACCCTGCAAGCCTCTCTCTATACAATTTCTTTGAAAATTTTCTCTTACCCAAGGGTTTTTTCCATCAGGCATATCTTCAACCTGTATATAAATTATTTTTTTTTTAAATTTTTCAAATTTTTTAATATCAAATCTAAATTGTTTATAATTATTTTGCCAAGTTTTATTACCCTCAACAATTACAAAAAAATCAACAAAATCATTAAGAATATTTAATCTTAAATCTAATAATAAATCTTCATCCCAATAAGAAAAACAATCGTATATTTTCATTTATTTGTCTTTATTTATTTTTAGTACCCCAATAAATGCTTCTTGTGGAATCTCTACTCTACCAAATTGTTTTGATCTTGCCTTACCCTTTTTTTGTTTTTCAAGTAACTTTCTTTTTCTATCAGTAGCTCCACCACCATGAATTTTTGTTAATACGTCTTTCTTAAATCCTTTAATTGTTTCTCTTGCAATAATTTTTCCTCCTATAGCTGCTTGAACTGGTATCATAAAGTTGTGCCTTGGAATTAAGTCTTTAAGTTTTTCACAAACTTCTCTTCCAGTCCTTTGTGCAAAATCTTTATGGATCATCATCGCAAGTGCATCAACTGGTTCGCCATTTACCAATATTCCAAGTTTTACAAGATCTCCTTCTCTATGACCTATTATTTCATAATCAAAACTTGCATAACCACTTGTCATTGATTTAATACGATCATTAAAATCAAAAACTACTTCATTCAAAGGCAATTCATAGCTCAACACAGCCCTATTTCCTGAATAGCTTAAATTTGTTTGTATTCCCCTTTTATCCTGACACATCTTAATAATTGATCCCAAATATTCATCTGGAGTTATAACAGTTGCCTTAATCCATGGCTCCTCAATAAGTTTAATTAGTGTTGGATCTGGTAGACTCGATGGATTTTGCAAATCAATAATATCCCCATTATTTAAATTTACTTTGTATACAACGCCTGGTGTTGTTGTTAGTAAATTTACATCAAACTCTCTTTCTAATCTTTCAGTAATTATTTCAAGATGAAGTAATCCTAAAAATCCACATCTAAAACCTAAGCCTAGAGCTGATGATGACTCAGCTTCGTAAGAAAAACTTGCATCATTTAATTGTAATTTTGCTAGTCCATCTTTTAGTTTTTGATACTCTGAGCTATCAACAGGAAACAAGCCACAAAATACGACTGGCTTGCTAGGTTTAAATCCT
>VMHT01069420.1_pt1 | contig 10985 bp, 19 predicted proteins | sample 4693611 | NCBI WGS metagenome assembly VMHT01 (sample SAMN12280063, study PRJNA550983) | marine metagenome | isolation source: seawater sampled from same location over 5 years 0.02-0.2 micron viral filtrate | place: USA: collected off the coast of southern California halfway between the port... ... | reverse complement strand
TGTATGTCTAAACTTGTATTACCGCCTACCTCTGCTTCAAAGCCTGCGAACCGACTGTTAAAGTCTTTTGCGATTGACTCACGCTCTCGCGTTCGTTGATCCCATTCATAGTAAAGATCTCTTTGTTGACCGACAGCGTTTCTGCCTACAGTACTAAAGTTAATTAGGCCTGTGCGGAGTTCAATATGATTACCATACTGATCCGGGTAACTGCTAGACTCTACTTGTTCTTCCAAATATTCAAACATACTTGGCGGGGCATTGAGTTGTGTGCTACTAACTTCTACACCGCTTTGCCATACACTGTTACCTGCACACTGAAACACCATAGTGCAACTGTCAACTAAGTCAGTGCCTACTTGTTCTACAGTCTTGGCTCTATCACTGCCGGTCACTAAGTACACTGTCTTACCCTTCATCCAGGATAAGAACCACGTCTTAAACTCTTGATCCATAGTACCTCTACACTCTGTGAGTGTACCGTCTACATCAAAAGCATAACTTATATTAGCACAGTTTTGATCTATTGTCAACCTCTTTTTAATCCTTATTAATTACCAAACGTTTGTAGTACACATGCTCTAGTCTCTGCAAAACGTACTGCTTCTGTTAAGTCCGAAAACTCTTCTAGTACAGGAAAGCCAATTACTTCTGGCATCCACATACGGTTCTCTGCATTACCAATCTTGTATATTCTAACGGGTGTATCGCTACTACAGTTAACACTCTTATAACCATAGTAAGTTTGCTCTAATATCATTGCTCCAGTTGGGCTAATTGTTTGCATCTATACATCTCCTTTTAATTAACTATAACTTACTATAGCACACTATTGTCTAATGTCAACCTCGTATTTGTCTTGTGTATCACTTATATTACGCACTACACATATGCGTACATCTGTTAAGTACTCTACTATAGAGAGTTCATATGGATACAGTATAAAGATATCATCCTTATTAAACACTGTACCGTTAATACTGACACTACCATCTAGTACCAAGTTTATCTCTGTACCCAACTTGTGAAAATGGTCTTGATGGAATTCACCTTTAGTGTGAGTATGTATACCTACTTCAAAGTTACTACTGTAAGCAGTAGGGTCAAAAGCGCCTACAAACCAACCGCCTTTCATATCTTTTAAATTAAATTTTTTCATTTCTTTTTTCCTAAAATGGCCGGGGTGGGGTAGTACAGAAACCGTGGTTAGAAATCTGCGGGGCGCAAGAGAAATTGCAGTACAATTTTTTGAGGTTACGCACACAGCTTTTCTCTAACATGTTAACTGTCTCTCTAACCAAAGTATACCGTATACAACACGCCAATTGTTATTGCACATATCACACAGTTAAGGCAGTGTAGTGCTACATAATCACTCGCACTTAGTTTATGTTTCTTTTTCATTTTGAATACCATTCTCTGCCACGATGCACACCACGTTGTGCTACAGTTATGTCGTTGGCTGGCTTGCTTGTGGTTTTTGGTCTATTGATCTGTTGTAGTATTGCACCTTCACGTTGTCTACGTTCACGTTTTAACTGTTGTCTACGTTGTTCACTAGCACTATACTTTCTCATAGGAGTATACCATAGTGGTCGGTCATTATGACTATTAAACCTACTAGTACACTTATACCTATGCTTACTCTTAAAAATGACAACAACTGTTTCATATCTGACCAATCATATAAACACACAACACTATTACGCATACATAAGCAATCACACACAGTTTAAACATCTAGTGTCTCCTCTACACTCACTATACTATCTAGCACAGTTTTAAATAACTCTGCACCTTTACTTACATTGTTATTCCAGTCGTCTTCTGCATTCTCATCAGCAAAGTCACTTACATACTTGTAACATTCAAACTCTATGTTTAGTCGTTTACACACTTTAGCAATAGCATATGCTTCCATATCTACTATGTCTACACTTTCAGTACCAAACCATTCATCATGCCCGTTAACGAAACTGTCACCAGTACCTAGTGTGATACCACTATTGACTCTTGGTAGACTTATAGTACTTGCACATGCTCCAGTTTCATAAGGAGTTACACCACGGAGTTCTAAGGGCATAGCCATCATATCACGTTGTACTATGTGTTGTACTCTTACTAGTTTACCTATGAGGCTTTTATCTCTTACTACTCCTGCAGTCCCGAAGTTAAAAATTTTTTTTACCCCACTGTTAGCCGCCACGCACGCCGCGAAGGTGGCGTTGATCTTCCCAACCCCTGAGATAATTTTGTGATGTTCTTCTAATCCATAGCATTCATCTTGTAGTGCTATGATGGTAGTGTGGTTCATGTGTGCTCCAATAGTAAGTTTAATTCGTATAAGTCTTGTTCTGTTTGTACTGTGAAAGGTACGTTATCTACTGTTATACTATAGGGTACTTCAACATTCTCTACATGTATTACAGTATCTCCTAAGTTGGTACAATCTGCAACAGTGTTTACTATCCATTTATGATCACAACCTATGTCTACATATATAGAGGTCACGTGATTGTGCAACAGTGTGTAGGTTAATAGATTGGTACCGCCTGCTGGTGTTTGTTCTACAGGTACATCATTAACCGTAATGTTTGGGATATAAAGTTTCATAATAATCTTTTAGTGTGGTAGCCCACTCTCTGTGTCCTTCTTCAAGTGGATGTCCACCTTTTGCTAATTCTAATCCGTGTAGTCTTGTGTACTCTACAAAACTAATCTTTAACTGTTCAATGTGTTCAAAGTCTCTGCGGTCTGGATCTAATGCCCATGTTTGTAACAGTTTAACACCTAAACTCCTACAAGTCAACTCTAAATTTGCCATACGTTCTAATTGTACTGCACTTCTACTACATTCACCTTGTGTTAGTGTGTATGGTCGGTGTACTGTTTCTAAACTGTCTAATACAATAGGATCTATCTTCATTCTGTTGCTCATAGTAGGCAAGTTGTAACAGTGCCAGTGATAAGGAATATAGTATGGTACCTTTACGCCTTTATAGTCTGCATCAACAGGTGTTTCATCTCGTTCTAGTGTTGTCCATCCTACAACAACAGTTAAGTCTTGTGCTCGGTTATACTTTAACCATGTTCTAATAAATCGCATAGCACGACGATATATTCTACTACCGCTAGTACCTCTCAATCCATCATTGACACATACATCTATACCCAGTCTATTAGCCAACAGTCTTGGCCAACTGTGTCCTTGTCTGTATAGTGGCGTGTGTACAGGGTCATAGGGTAAGCCTAGCTCATCACCTTCACACCATGAATCTCCGCCTGCATACAAACATTTGTTAGGTGTTGTCAATGGCCGCTCTTAGTTTCTTTGCACCTGCAGCCAAACCATCTGGGTGTTCATGTATAGCACCTCCAACGTTTGCCATATAGTCTACACCAAATCGTCTTGTTACTTCTGGTATTAGTTCTGCAGTCATTCCACAACTTAGTGCTGGTACAGTATTGCGTGAACTCAGCATCTGCATAGTGCGTCTTAATTCGTTTTCATCATCACTGAGGTATCCTCCCCACATGCCTGTGTGTATAGTATCAACTCCACTTATACTTGCAAGTTTACACAACACTGGCCATGCAATACGATATGCATTCTTTACACTGCTTAATACTTTGTCACCACTCTTCTGATAGTGTATGTACAGTGGCAAGTTCATTTGGTTAATTGATTTGTATACTCCGTGTCCACTCCAGAAGTTAATGTGTACTCCATTACCTCCACCCTCTGCTACCATCTTTGCTCTGTCTAACACATGCAGTGGATCTGCATTGATACAATAACAGTAAACAACCTTTGTACCCTTTAACACTTCCTGTGCTAGTTCAATACGTTGTACTAGTGGCAAGCAACTAGGGTTGGCCATAATCTCATCTTCTTTGATAAAGTCTACACCACCTTCTACAAATGCTTCTACTATCTCTTGTAATGCTCTACCTGTTAAGCCTGTTTTGGGTTTTACAATACTACCTAGCAATGGCTTGTTGTAGTTGCCTGTAAAGTGTCGCATACCACTTAGTCCAAAGCGTGGCTCTACTGCATCACATAAATCATAATCAATATCTAGTCCTAACAGTTCACATCTGTGTATGTAATCAATATCCATTTGTCCACCCATTGTAACACATAAGAATTGTGCTATACCGTCTGTGGTCCAATCAATTAATCTATATGGAAATGCTATCTTTATTGTGCCTTTACTTTTACCTACAAGACTACTTTTAGTTGCAATTATCTTTGCGGCATACTGATCTATAAGTTCAGGTGTTTCATAATCATTACGCACACCTGGATTACCGACACTCTGTCCTACTGCTAGTCCAAATGCGGCTCTGTCTAAATCATTACCTTCTAAGTAATAGGTTACAGTAAAGTATTCTTTAGGGTCAACTTCATCTACATAGATGTCAAGCATTTAATCTTTATCCTTCTTCTCTATTTTATCCAGCCATGCAAATTCATCTGGATTATTCTTACGCCATTCACGTTCTTTATAATAGGCATATAGTATAGAATATATAACTGGTATTGCTATTATGGCAATAGCCGTCCACCATACACTACTCATCGTGTTGCCATCATTGTTAGTGTTAAACTGCATATCCTTAATTTAAAATTAGCATTGTCAGTTTTTTCGTATATTGTTATTTTGGCTCTGTTGCCACTTGTCTTATTGTATTCTAATTGAAACGCTTCGTGCAATACAACACCACCACTTGCAAATGTTCCCCACAAGTCGTCTTGTAGCATCTTTTCATATTCTTCATCGTGCCAAGCTCTTGCTAATACTTTGCCACATATATCTGGTAAATGTTTCTTAACATCTTTTCTAGTGTTGTAAGACACATTTTGTTTAACTAACTTGAAAGGTTCAATCTTTACAAGTGCAGTTGACTTTTTAACAAGTGCAGTACTAGTACTCATTGTGCATAATACCTTTTGTGATATACTGCCAAGTCTTCAGGTGTGCCTACAGGTGTAAAGTTAGTTGCTTGTACAGGGTATGGCTTTACTGTGTTTGCTTTGGCAGTATAGTTATATATTGGTGCTAGATAGTATTCGCCGTTGTGTGTATGTTCATCTGCAATCATTTGTTCTGCACCATCACAAAATAGTTTTCCACTACTCCAGTGATACACTCCAACAGTTGCATCGTGACTGATAGCAACTTTCTCTGCAGCCTCAACTACACAACCTTCTACTACTCTAACAAAACTATGTTTAATATGATCATGTGGATAAGTCATTACCCAACTTGTATCCGGTTCATCAGCACATGCTTGTACAAAAACTTCTGCGTTCCAGTTTAATACTTGATCACTGTTAATACTTATTAAAGGTTCTTCGTTGTATATAAATTCTTTTGCTTGTAACAAACTACAAGCAGCTCCGTCCGTAACACCATCGAGTGCAACAACATTTACTTCTGTTGCTAAGTTGTACAAATGATTTTCTAACCAACTGTAGTTGTCTAAGTGTTCTTGTTGTACAACAAATGTATGTGTGCAATCCTGCATGCCAAGACTTTCAACTGCCTTAGCAATCATTGTAGTACTGCCGGTACGACAAAGTGGTTTAGGTACAGAGTATCCTGCACTACTAAATCTACTTCCTGCTCCAGCCATTCCTATAATAACTTGCACTAGTCTTGAAACTCCAATACTTCAATCATCTTTTTTAATTTGTCTTGTGCTTGAGTTCTATTTGTTGCTGGTACCCATGCTTGTCCTACGCCGTGGGTTTCATCAACCTTGCGTATTTCAACTGCAATACTTTCGCCACCTGTCTTTGTCATTTTTAATGGACTAGGACTAGTGAAGTTTAAAATGAATACTGTTTCTTTTGGTTTGAAATCTATAATGTCAGCCATGTGCTGTACTCCATTATTTGTAAATGAACGGGTCTTTTTTCTTAATCTCTTTTAATTTTTTTCTGTATGCTATCTCAAGTTTAATCCTATACTTGATATCATTGTATAATTTTTTGATGCGACTTATCATATTAGCCTCTAGTGTTTAGATAATTTTCAATGGAAGGATGCAGTGTCTCTGCAATGTATTTATGACCGAGTTCATTAGGATGTTTTAATGGACACCTAACTGTTTTAGGTTGTGGATGATAATATAACATTCTATTCATACTAGGTGCAACTGCATCAATATCTGCTATCCACTTTTCATTACCTTCAGCATCGCCTTTAACAAACTCATTGTTGTCAAGTGCATACGTTTGTATTAAGTGTATGCCTAAACTTTTACAAATATGTTTTAAACTATACTGCTGATTATAAAAGTTTTGTGCATTGTGTTGACTGTTGTTTAGTATTGTAGCATTCCTATGCCAGTCTGATATTGCAACATCTTGTAATACATCACCTGTGTTTACATTTGGCTTTGTGTTTAATAATAAACTTGCATAGTTAACATCTTGTTGTTGCCATTGTGTATAACCATTGTCATGGTCAACTGTGTTAGTGTATGCTACTTCACGTCTTTCATATGTTGTCCATGCTGGAATAATTAATAGTTCGTCGTAGTCACCTTTATAGTTTTGTATATAATCAAGTGTACGTCTATATATTCTGTCATTGCTTGTACCACCTAGTGCATCATTGTGTAGCACAGGTATCTCTAAACTTTGACTAAGGTGCCAAGGCCATGTGTTATAATACTTGTAAGTTAAATGATCAGGCTCGTCATCACGAAGCTCTTGTCCAAACGTCCAACTATCTCCATTAACATACATTGTTCTTATTTGCATTGTACTTCTACTGTTGATTTAATTTGTTTAAATACTTCTCTATGTCCATGTTCATCACAATGTCCTGTACCTTGTGGATCTGGATAACGCTGACTCCACCAACCCCAGTCAATACCTACATAGTTTTCTTTAGGTAATAGGCTCTGTAAGTCCGGTTGCCAACCCATGAATACATGGGGTATTCCTGCTTGTTTAAGCAGGCAGTGTGCGTTCAAAAGTATTGCGTTGTCGTATTCTTGTTTTATTTCAAAGTTAAAAAAGCCTGCAACCCAATCTTTTAAAACTTTTAATCGTGCGTTTGGCTCGTGTTCCATTTGTGGCCACGTTGCTTTTATACTACTATCAAAGAAACTATCTAAGTTTTGTAGTGTCTCACTTTGCATAATATTATCTGTATCAACAGGAATAGTCCTGCGATGTTCTTCTGGTGTATGTTTACTATACGGTTCGTAGTCTTCATAGTTTAAATGTTGTATTGTTGGCTCTTCGCCTACACTAGGTTCTGCAAATGGTTTATACCAAGTTGTTCTTGCACTATTAGTAATGCTTATTATAACAAACGGGTTTCCTTCTTTGCTCCATTCCTTTACAACATGTTTTACTTGTAGCCATATTGTATAGTTACAACAACCACTGCGAGCAATAACACGTTGTGGTACTTGTAAGTAGTCAGCAGTTAGTCCTCCAAAACTCTTTTCAAAGTTTTCGTGCTTAGGCATTCCTGCACCACAGGCAAAACTATCACCGCATGTTGCTACAAAGTTAATCAATGGAAGTAGTACGCCAGTGGTAATGCGATTGCAAAAAATAAAAATAAGTGCCATAGTTTAACTAAAGGATAAACTACATTGTCTTTTTGTTTCATTGGTTTTTTTCTCCTGTTGGTATTCTATAAGTGCCATCTCTTTTAAAATGGCGAGCATTAAAGTAAGAAGTCCAGATACTACTTACATATCCGTACTTAGGTCCTTGTTGTTTAAACCACCATATGTAATCATCAAAGAAAGTTTTCAAACTAAGTCCTTTATACATTTGTAAAGTTCATCGGCCCATAGTGCGTGTCCATGTGCGTTAGGATGCATACCTGTAATTACTTTGTCGTGTCCTTGTTGTGTAATAAAACTATGGCAAGTATGTGGTGCTTGTTCTTTACCATAGAATCGTTTACTGTCTACTTGATCCCATATCCAACCATCAGGTTGATTGTTGTAGTGGAAGTGCCAGCGTGGATCACTTTCACCTACTGTCATCTTTTGTGTTTCACTGTTGATGTAATTACTATCAACCCATTGTCTAATACCTGTATCATCTACATTATAAAATGCTTGAAAGAAGTAATGCTTGATGCCATGTACAGTAAAAAAGTTTTGTAGTTGTGTTACTTGTTGCACATACCTATTTGTATATTCTTCTTCGTTCCACAAATACATTCTGTAGTTGTCAAAGAAAGCCTGCATACCACGTTGATGGTATTCATGATTAGTTTGGTTAGGCCATATAGTTGTCCAGCCATGATTGTTTTCAACTGGATCTCTATAATAAAAATCTTTACGTTCAGGACTTGTAAAGCCAACAACAACAAACAAATCACTTGTATCTTTTTTATCATGCAAGTAATGTTCTGTAATCCAACTAATAGTATGTCGTACAATACGATCGTTACTACTTGCCGGGTATGAAATGTTACTGTGATCATCGCAACCTAGTTTGTCTGCTAACAGGGTTGGCCATATACGAGGAATACGATAAGCATTGTTTTCTGGATCCCAGTCACTTACACTTTGTGGTAACTCTGGATCTCTTACTTCGCTACCGAATGTCCAACTATCGCCTGCAGTTAGTAAATGCATCAGTATGCCTTTTTAATTTCTTGAAAGTCTGTAACTGGGTCGAGATGCTCAACACTAGTACGCCATAATGTTTCTTGTAACTGCGGTTGTGTTTGTTGCATTCTAATATTACGTTTTTCTGTTTGTTGATATATTAGTGTGCCAGGACTTAGCATACTATCAGCAGGATCTAACATGTTGCCTTGCATAAGTTGTAAGTAACGTGGAAAGCATTTCCAATTATAATATCTATATGTATCACAAGCAATATCCATTGTACTACTATCGCCCCAAAATATAATATCACTAAGTCCGTGTTTGCCTACATCAGTGTGTACAAGTCCTCTGTTGCCTAAACTATAGTATAAAGTTCTTGGCTCAATTTTTAGTTGTGGCCACTTTCTATCAGGTGGCATTAACATATCGTATCTTGTTTTGATTACACAATCGTAATCAAAGTTATGTTCTAATTCATAATTACGTTTTAATCTATTAGCCGCTTGTATACTATAAAGCATATTGCCAAACGGCCCTGCATGGTTAATGCTAGGTTCCATCTTTGCAATTACTAAATCGTGCTCACTATTTTTTACAATAGCATTAAGGTGAGCTTCTTCAAGATCACTGTGTTCGTGGTCTCCTGTTTTGTTCCAAGTGTGACAAAACACATCTGCTTGTATGCCATTAAAAAATTCTAGTATCAATGGCATAGCAACATTATATGTTCTTAACTCTCCGCTAAAACAAATTGCAGTTCTCATTGATTACCTCCTATTGTTCCGGCTAGTCTACGTTCCAGGTATTCAATTACATTTGGAAGTATAGGATCGTTTGTTTCTTCGTGTAATTCTTTTACTGCTTCTAGTTCTTCTTCAAGTAACTGCTTAACAGTTAATAGTTCATAAGGTTTCATAATCGCCACTTCCTACTACATGTTCTGGTTTTGGTCTTACAAGTTTAACAGGAGGATAAATTTGTTCTAAGTTTAAGTTGCATTCTTTTAAGTAATAAGCAAACACATGTTCCGGTCCATAATGTAAGTCACTGTTCATATTAAAATATTCTTTTGGGTGTCTTGCAAAGTGTCTATAGAAGTCACACATAATATCAAAGTCAGCACTAGTGCCTTGCCAGTAAATATCTCCAACCCTCATTCTATGTCCGTCATTGTCAAAACCTAAATGTATAACTTGAGCAGTACCATCTGTTGGTGCTGGTACAGTCCAATCCTCGTCAAACATTGTGTCCCATCTTAATCTAATACACAGATCAAATTCACTGCCATTGGTAATTTCATGCACACGTTTCATGTTTGCACTGTGCATGACTCCATAGAACTGACTCTGATAATTAACGTCATGTAGTGCTTGATCCAATCCAGGAGTAAACTCTACTTGCTCGTCAATCTTAAGTTCTAATCCAGGTAGCTCACGTCTTAGTTCTTGAAACTCATTGTTGTCAATAGTTTCAATATCGTGTTCGCCTGTTGTTACTTTAATAAAGTTTGGAGCACTTCGTGTTGTCCATGTGTGTCCAAAATAATATACTTCATGTTGTCTAAATGTTTGCTTCCAACTATCAAGACATTTCTTCCAACTGCCTCGTAGTTGCCCACTAAAACAAATTGCTATCTTCATGTGCCTATCCTCATTATGTTGTGTTTGCTTACCCAATCACTACATATACCATAACAGTTTTCTGGTACAGTATCATCTTTGTTGATTAAACAAATAACACTTATGCTTGTAACTTCTTTGTTAGGGTATGTCCAAATAAATCCATCACTGGTTAATGTTCTTTCATCGCCTTCATGCCAGAAGCAACGTATACCGTGCTCTAACATATATGCTAATGCGTTTAAGTTTTTAGCATGATTCCAAAACGCTGGGTTGCTAATAAATTCTTTTGAAACCAAATAGTCTGGGCCATCATGCCCTAACCAGATGTCGCCATCTAATACCCATACGTCAACTTCACAATCATATCCTTTGTCTACTGCACTCAGTAAGTACTCTGGATTGTTTTCACTGCTAGGTCTTGGACCGTTTACATTGCCTCTGTGTGCTATAAGTTTCATAGTGCTCCGTGTACCAAACTAAAGAATACTGCGTCAGTTTCTTTTTGAAAATTAATTACTGCACCTGTGTCGTTAAATGTCCAACCCCATTTGCCATCACAGTTTTCAATCATCCAACTTACAGTAGTTCCATTAACATTATCTTGTCTAGTTTGTATTTTATTTTTATACTGATTATTATATCCATAACCTGTTCTTGTAAGGTATGAACTCATTACCATATCTAAAGATGGTTGCACATATGATGCTTCGCTTAGTGTTTTCATTTTTTCTTTTTATCTGCTTCTTGTTCTGTAATCATTAT